>PVMS01163605.1_pt1 | contig 32860 bp, 29 predicted proteins | sample 1853461 | NCBI WGS metagenome assembly PVMS01 (sample SAMN08582032, study PRJNA380276) | Marine sediment metagenome, whole genome shotgun sequencing project. | isolation source: ocean sediment barecode stripped | collected 2017
ACTGCTACGGGAAGCTCACCTGAAGGCCTGTATAAAGAGCTGGCCAAAACAGCCGGAGTACAGAAGGCACTATTCAGTCAAATGCGGGTTCTTAAACTGGATGAGTGGGGCGGAATTCCTGAAAATCATCCGGTCACCTGTGAATATTTTCTTCGGTCAAAACTACTGGATCCTCTGGGAATTCCGGCAGAGCGCTATATATCTTTTGCTTCCGATCCTGAGGACCCTAATGGGGAGTGCAGGAGAATTCGAAGCAAACTAAAAACAGAGGGTCCCATTGATATCTGCATACTGGGACTGGGGGCAAACGGTCATCTGGCTCTTAACGAACCGGCTTCAAAACTGGATCCTTTCTGTCATGTGGCAAGCCTAACGCAGGAATCCCTCCAACACCCCATGATTGCTTCTCTGGAGCAAAAGCCTAAGTACGGACTCACACTTGGCATGAAAGAGATTTTGGATTCTCGTAAGATCATTATGCTGGTCTCCGGCTTTGGAAAAAAGAAGATGGCTGAAAAGTTCCTGGAGGGAAAAGTTTCCACAGAATTACCTGCCTCTTTTCTCTGGCAGCATCCTCGGGTAGAATGCCTGGTAGAACAGGTGGTCCTGGATTAACTATTCACGACCTGCCAGGTAATCCTCCAGATAGCCATAGCCAGGAGTAAGCCTGCCTGCAGCAGCAATGGATGCACGTTCCACCATGCCACTGTCCCTGACTCCAAGCAATTCGGGAAGTACATGTTCCATAAGGGCAGTTCCAAAATCAGCGGAAGCATCCCTGGGAAGCTCGCCCGGTAGATTATCCACAGCCATTACAGTAATCACCCTCTTTTCAAAGGGCTCTCTCTCACCATCTGAAGCCGGATCGTAGCCGTAAAAAGGATCGGCAATGGTGGAAGCGCGGATGGTCGAAGCAATGGGCCCCTTAATATCACAGCTGATATCAGCTATATGCCGGATGGGAAGTTCCCCACTGGTCAGCGCTTCACGGGTAATCATCACAGGCGATTTGGGATCCCAGAAATGACAGGCTATAAATATATCGGTTTGGACCGCAAAGGGCTGAATACAGTTCTCATATAGCTCAGGATGTTTCATGAAATGAGTAAAGTCAAATTCAGACCCATCTATTCTGCGGGTATAGTGCCAGGGATCTAAGCGGGTATATACTGCATCTTCAAATTCCTCATTCAAAAATGCTTCCGGCTCCACCTGCCGGATCCCGGCCTCATCCAGGATCTCCAGCGCTCCACTTGCTACCCTTCCTCCTCCGGTAACCAGGATTCGCTGTCTTCCCGGCTCCACCTTCTTTAGCTCAAGGTGCAACTCCTCCAGATCAAAACATTCGTGAGCCGACTTCAGTGTAAAACCACCCTCACCCAGACCAAAACCGCGCAAAGCATTGTAAGCACCAACTACTCCGGCCCAACGGCCGAAAGCCACCACACGGATTCCTTTCGCATCAGTCAGGTATTCATAGTCAACCAGCCGGATGCCTTTGCGTACCACCTCCTGCAAGAGTACCCTGTTATAGGGCTGTTCTTTGGCGGTATGGGAAAAGAAGAGATAAGTTTTCTGGTCTATCAGCGCATTCAGCTTCACCTCCTTTACTCCCATCAGTATATCACAGGCGGAGAGATCTTCCGAAAGGGGAATTCCCAGCGACGCATACTCCTCATCAGAGTAACAACGGTAGCCTGATGGTTGAACCACCAGTTCCAAATGACTGTACTGATCAAGTAAAGCGCGACATTGCACTGGTGTAAAGGGAACCCGCTTATCGGGCGGCGTCTTGGTTTCGCGAATGATTCCGAGGCTGATTTTTTGCATACGCGAATATAAGAGATATAAACAATTCTGATACCTCCCCTGATATGCTATAGAGAAGTGAAGGTGCTTTATTCTTGTTTACTGTTGACCCAATCCTTCATGGTTTGACCAAGGGTGATCATTGAAGAGTATCCCTGTTCGATAGGCAGCTCGGCTACCTGCAGTCCTGCCTTTTTCAACCAGGCCACAAATCCTTCGTTCATCATGCGACCTGCCCGCAGGGGGAAATCAAAGAGGCCGGGAAAACTTCGCTTATCACTGGGATGATCATACTCCTTCTTACAGGAAGAAACGGAAGCGGAGAGGTAGATCCGGCAGGCCATGGGCCTTGACTCATAGACCATGCAGCTCTTAGACTCCAGGAAGGGACAGGCCGATCGAATCTTCAACTGTTCCTCCACCGAAAGGTTCATACTAATCTTAACTTTCTCTCTCGCCCGCTCCAGCACAGCATTCCGGTCTGCTTCCGATAGATGCTTTTGCACATAATCATTCAGATAGAGGAACTCATGGGTAATGCCAAAGACTTCCTGGTGACAGCACCATGCACAGCCATTTTTGCAACTTACTGGCTGTCCTTCTTCGCTGGCCCGGTGAAGGAAGGCTTCAAGCAGTTCATCTATGGCTGCATACAGGGCCTTGATGGCCTCATCCATCTGGACCGGACTCAACTCCTGGTCCAGATAGCCTTGAGCCATTCTGTAGCCATCCCGGTAAAAAATTTTGTCGATCTCCTGCTGATCCATCCTATTTCAGCGGGAAGGCAATAAGGGTTTGCCAGAGAGCAGGATCCGACTCTGTCTGCATCCCCACCTGGTAGTGTTCAAAAGCTTCACCACTTACCTGGATCTTATTGGCATCAAAATAGGCTCCCAGCAGTTCATAAGAAGATGAAAACTCCTCATAGGGTCCGGTATGCAAGGCCTGGACTACTTCCACTTCGGGGTAGGCCACGGCCTTTACCTGACCTGCATCCTTCCCCATTTCACTTACCTTTATCCCGGCCCGGTAGTTGGAAAAACCGGTCGATTCATCATAATCCAGATAATGGGCAAATGCAGCTCCTGTAATTTCAAGTTGCTGCTTTCCGGCCTCTGCAAAGAGCAATCCGTAAAGCTCTCCAAGTTGTTCTCCAATGGTCTCCATGGTTCCGGCACCATCGGCCACCAGGGTAAACATCGCTGGCATCGACTCCACTGTAATGGAGCCAAGTGCACTGCTCTTTTTTGGCAGCGATTCCATATATTCCTTCAGGTTTGCAAGGCCCAGCTCAAAACTCTTCTTCAGGAAGATTTTCCCAAACACCATTCCCAGTCTGCCTATGGGATAGGTGGTCTCCTGGCTAAATGACCATACGACTTTCGTGCCTCCATCAACTGCTTCAAAATGCCACTCAACCAGCGAAGGAGTTTCCACTTCTCCAAACCATAGTGAGGATTCTATGTACTGGTTCTCCCTGACCGATATCACCTCCATCCGGCCGTTGCCGATTTTTTCGCCCTCCCAGGAATAGGTGGACCCCACATATCCACTTGCAGGTTCAAGTCTCATATCGGCAGTGCTATCCTGTGTATACCAGGGATCCCATTCGAACCTGCTGTTAAAGGATGCTACCGTTGGAAAGATTTCATCAGGCTCAAGGGCAATGGTTGTTTCCGCGCTCACTTCGGCTGTGGCGGGTGAGAAGAGTGGGACAATCAGAACAGCTGCCACAAGGACAAGAACAATGATCAGAATAACTCTCAATGCTTTCATATATAACAGGATTAGTTAGTACTTAAAACTATAACAATAAGTTCCGGGAAGATGTTCTGTCAGGTTTCATTGAATCATTCCTGGGTAGATCTTTTACAGTTATCACCCTTTTAGGCTGCTCATAGGCAGAGAGGCGATTCCGCAGCAGGCCTTTCCAAAGCTCAAGAGGTGCATCATTCCCCTCAAACTCCACCACCAGTGCCAGCCTGTTTCCCAATTTCCGGTCCGGTTCCGGCAAGACCAGGCACTCATGCCCTATGCATTCCCGGATCCGTTCTTCCAGCAACTCCGGAATAATCTTAATGCCGCCTGTATTAATCAGGTTATCGAGCCTTCCCAACCAGGAGAATCCGTCTCCCTGCTCATTGATCTCTACCAGGTCATTGGTAATTAGCGGACCGGCTGTGATGCCAGGGACTTCCACCTCCAGGCAAGCCCTGAGATCGAGTCCTATGCGCACCCCTTCCAGTAATTTGAAATCCGAATCAGGGTTGGAGCCATTGATTCGTTTCAGCGCGAAATGTGTATAGGTCTCGGTCATCCCAAAACTTTCATAGACTTCCGGAGTGGCCATGAAGGAGAGTTTTTTCCGGGTGGCAGGGTGAAGCTCTCCACCTCCGATAAGAAGTTTTGAAATCCTCTCCAGGGGATCGCCATGGATCAGAGACTCTTCAATCTGTAAGGGCACCATGGCAGCAAAAGCAATGGATCCGCTTAGCTTCTGCAAGGGACGGGAGGAAGGCTCCCTTAGCTGCAGATCCAGCCCTCCCAGCAGCGCCCTGACCACCATCATCTTTCCGGCAATATAATGAACCGGCAATGAGAGTAGCACCTGCTCACCTCTTTGGAGCTTAAAAAAACGGAGGGTCCTCTGTGCACTGAGCAGCATGGCTTCTCTTGAGAGCTTGAATGACTTCGGGTCGCCGGTGGAACCACTGCTAAGCTGTTTGATTATCCCACCCGCCGGGTCCATAAAAAGGGCCATAAAGACAAATACTTCTCTTTTCCAGGAAGGCACATTCAGATTGTTTGCCTCTTGAGTGCAATATTCAAGCAGGCCTTCTCTGGTAAAAGATTGACCCTCAAGAAGCAGGGGCTCCTTCATATCTGGCAGCTGATTCACAGTCCGATGGAATTCAGATCCCACTTGTTTTCTGGCCGGAACCAGAGATGCTCGCCGCCCATTTGAAGCGGCGAGGGAATGTTATTGGTATAAAGAGCCCCGGTACCCAGTCCCTGGGGTCTGCTAATACCCTGTTGCCAGGTCCACTGCGCTATTGCATTAAGTCCCACATTAGATTCCAGGGCCGAGGTAATCCACCAACCTGCCTTATACTTCTCCGCCAGTGCAATCCATTCAGCAGCCACTGATAATCCTCCCAGTAAGCCTGGTTTTAAAATAATATATGGGGGTCTTACTGTATCTAATAGTTCGCTCCTCTTGCGCGAATCTGTAATACCAATCAGCTCCTCATCCAGGGCCACCGGAATGGCAGATTCAAGGCAAAGCTGCCTCAATGCTTCCTGCTGACCCGCAGTAATGGGTTGTTCGATGGAGTGAATCCAAAAGCGAGACAAACGTTCCATCTTCTCCCGGGCTTCTTCCGGGCTCCATGCCCCATTGGCATCCAGGCGGATCTCCAGATCGTCTGTTCCAAATTCAGAGCGTATCCATTTCACCAGATCAAGCTCTTCTGAGAAATTGAGTGATCCCACCTTCAGCTTTAGCACCCTGAATCCCAGCTTCATCTTTTCCCGGATCTGACTGATCATAAAAGCTAAGGTCCCCATCCAGATCAGTCCATTGGTGGGTATTCCTTTCTCACCTTCCGTAAACTCCGATGGGTAGAGCATCTGTTCCCCTCCTGTCTCCATATCCTGCACAGCTGTTTCCAGGGCAAATTGAACACCCGGTAATGCAGGCAGGTGCTGTCCCGGATTCATTTCCCCCCTGTTTATGAGTTTACAGATATGATCCACCTGAATCTCCAGTTCGCCCTCATCCTCCACACTCAATCCGGGTATGAAGGAGACCTCGCCAATACCCGTTTGCCCATGATGGGAAGTGAGCCTGATAAAGATGCAGGGCTTCTTTTCCAGAATACCCCGGGAGGTACCTGCTGGCCTTACAAATACAAGGGGATGTGCGATATAAGTAGCCCGGACCATTTAGAGAACCAGTCCGATACCAAAGGAAATAGAAAAAAGCAAGGTAGCCATAGCCAGCCGCTTCAACTCCCTGTTCAGTTCCACGGGCACCGTATTGGTGATAACCGTATTAATATCTGAGATCAAGAGCGGAACCGGAAGCAGGAAAATGAGCTGGTAGTAAGATTCGAAGTGAAGAGCTGTATACAGTACAGCCAGAACCAGTGCTGTAAGAAGAATTACGACATGGTAGGTTTTGGCCCACTGAACGCCCATACGTACCACCAGGGTTTGCTTGCCATTCAGGGCATCATTTTCATGATCCCTCAGGTTATTCAGATTCAGAACCCCGGCGCTGAAGAGTCCCACCGAGGAGGCTGGCAGCAGAATGGTGGGATGCAAAGTATGCGTATGGAGAAAATAGGTGCCGGCCACTCCCAGAATTCCGAAATAGATAAAGACCATAATATCGCCAAAGCCCACATATCCATAGGGACGCTTTCCTATTGTATATTTAATGGCTGCAAATATGGCTGAAAACCCAAGTATGAAAAATAGTGCGTAGAGCAACATCTTATCACCACGCAATCCAAACTTGATCAACATTGAACCTGATGCCAGGCTCAGCAATACAAAAATACCGATCATCCACTGAATCTGTCGGTAGGACACAAGTCCCGACTGGGTCACCCTTAAAGGTCCGAGACGGTGTTCGTTGTCAGTTCCCTTACGTGCATCACCATAATCATTGGCCAGGTTGGATAGGATCTGAAGAAAGAGGGTGGTCAGGGTACTGAAAATAAAGACACCCCATCGAAATCGGCTGTCGGCAAAGGCAATGAGGCTACCCAGGGTGGTGGCTGAGAGCGCCAGCGGCAATGTCCGCAGTCGAAAAGCGTTGATCCATATTTGGGTAGAGTTCATCCGTTGACAAAATTAAGCAAAATCTTTGAGTTGAAGGCTCAGGGCAACCTGGGAAACTGATCCCAGTCAGGATCCCGCTTCTCCAGAAAAGCATTTTTGCCTTCCTGTGCTTCTTCAGTCATATAATAAAGCATGGTGGCATTCCCCGCCAGCTCCTGGATCCCGGCCTGTCCGTCCAGCTCCGCATTGAGTCCAGCCTTAATCATCCGCATGGCAATGGGACTGTGTTTCATGATCTTATTGCACCAGTCCACTGTTGTATCCTCCAGCTGTTCCAGGGGAACCACCTTATTCACCAGCCCCATATCCAGGGCTTCGGCGGCACTGTATTGTTCACAAAGAAACCAGATCGCCCGGGCCTTCTTCTGACCCACATGCCTTGCCAGGAAAGAGGAACCAAATCCTGCATCAAAACTTCCTACTTTGGGTCCGGTCTGACCGAAGCGTGCATTCTCCGATGCAATGGTGAGGTCACACACCACGTGCAACACATGTCCACCACCGATGGCATAGCCATTTACCATTGCGATCACTGGCTTGGGAAGACTTCTGATCTGACGCTGTACATCCAGCACATTCAGTCTGGGCACCCCGTCTTTTCCTATGTAACCTGCCTTACCCTTTACATTCTGATCCCCTCCGCTGCAGAAGGCCTTGTCCCCTTCACCGGTAAGGATTACTACCCTGACCTCAGGTTTCTCCCTGCATACCACAAGGGCCTCACCGATCTCCCGGGTAGTATCCGGGGTAAAAGCGTTGTAATATCGAGGCCGGTTGATGGTGATCTTTGCGATCCCTTCAAAATACTCAAACCGGATATCCTCAAATTCTATGAGGCTTTGCCAGTCTCTTTTCTCCATTCTTTACTCTTAGTTAAAGGAATAATTCTTTAAAGATACGACTATTTTCACTGGTGCTTGTATCCACTTCCAGCACGGATAGTCCCTGGTTCTGCATGAATAGGGCCTCCTTTAACTTATCCAGCTCGTCCATATTTGCAGCACGTGAAAACCTTCTGCCAAAGGCACTTGAGAGCAACTCCAGGGATACAGGGTGATGGGTAACGCTGAATTCTTCAAAAAATTCCATTCGATCGGAACCATCAAGCAAACGGAAAATACCTCCCCCGCCATCGTTCAGTACAACGATCTTTAGATTCTCTGGAAAACTCTTGTTCCAAAGCGCATTGGAATCATAAACAAAACTGAGATCCCCAAGTATAAGCAAGTGCAGCTGATCTGAAACCATGGCCGCACCAACCGCAGCAGAAAGGGATCCATCTATGCCCGAGACTCCCCTGTTAGAGTAATATTCCAGATCGGATCTTGCACGAAGCAGCTGAGAAAAGCGTATGGTGGTACTATTCCCCAGGTGGATTACTGTTTGAGCAGGTGCTGCTTCCAGGATCCGTGCCATGGCGGTCAGATTACCAAAGGGTGCCTGCTGTAGATAAGTCCGGGCACGGTCTGACTCCCGGTCCTCAATCTCCTTCCACAGGTCCTGGTAGGACTTATCACGCTCCACTGAAGCTTGCAGGTCCTCCAACAGATCTGCCAGGCCCGGACCTTCCTGTAGCTCCTTTATTTCCAGATCCTCAAGCGACTGGACGAAAAGCTTCATTCGTTTGGAAACGACCTGCTGACCGAAAGAAATCAAGAGGTCGGGCTCCAGTGCCTTGCGTTCCTTATCCGAAGCACCTGCAAGCACCAGTTCCGGAGAGGAAATAAAACGTACCGAGCTCAGGTTTGAAATATTCTCAGCCACCACCACAACATTCATCTGAGTTTGCATGTGCTCAAGTACCTGCTGCAGTCGTGTTTCACCTGTGCCCATTCCTGCCAGAATCATCACTTTTTTACCTGCCAGATCAATAGCTGCTAAGACATCTGTTCCGGAGGGGTGGGAATCAGAATCCCTTAGAATTTCTCTCCCGGAAAGAATGGGTTCTGGAAGGGATACGTAGAGCGGTTCTATAAGTGGCAGGTTCAAATGAACCGGGCCTTCCGGGTAAGAAACAGCCTCCTTAAAAAGTTGCTCTACAGCCTTCATCCCCTGTTCAAGATCGCTAATTTCTCTTAGTTCGGCAGCTAACTCGAAAAAGCCCTTGGAAAAGTTAAAGTAGGGAAAGTGCTGATCTGTAACCTGGTTGTTAAACTGGGACAGATTCTCCCTGGGCCTATCAGCGGTTAGAACCAGCAAGGGGATGTTCTGGTGAAAGGCTTCTGCAAGAGACGGAGAAAGATTCAGGACGGCGGTACCCGAAGTGGTAACGACCACAACTGGTTGGCCCAGCTGTCGGGCCATTCCCAGCGCCACATAACCTGCCGACCGTTCGTCAACAATGCTATGGCAGATGAAGCTATTACCTGAAGTAAATAATTGTGTAAGGGGAGCATTCCTGGATCCCGGGGCAATTAGCACATGCCTGACTCCTAGTTTTTCAACTAGGGGACCCAGTTCGGAGATATGTTGAAGATGATGCATAACACTTACTCCAGATTTTTGATATAGCGTCCCATGATTTTCAAGAGGGAGAGAGCCTTCAGACGTGTTTCGTTCCACTCATCTGCTGCATCCGATTCAAGGGTTATCCCCCCTCCCACATAAAGCGAGATATTATCGGGAGTTAGCTTCATACAACGCAGATTCACAAAGAGATCAATCTCTCCGGGGGAGGACAGGGGGCCCAGGAATCCGGTATAATAATCACGGTCGTGCGGTTCCAGTTGCTTGATAAAAGAGATGGCGTCCTCTTTGGGTTGACCGGCCACAGCCGGTGTAGGATGCATTGCATCCACAAAATCCCAGAGCCTGCCATTCAACCTGGTAAAATCCAGGGTAAAATCGGTTCGAAGATGCAGCAGGTTCCCTGCCTTTTTTACATAGGAAGAGCTTACCCGATAATCCTTAACATCAAAGGCCCTCAGAACATCATGAATATAGCGGGTTACATATTCCTGCTCCAGTACCTCTTTGGCAGTCCACCTGTTGATATCCATGTGCTTCTCTGCATAGGGCCTGGTTCCTGCCAGCGATACGGTAGAAATTTTCCCCTCACGAAGCCGGAGCAAAGGTTCTGGTGAGGCTCCCAGCCAGAAATGCTCATCGCTCTTAAAAAGATAAGTTAAGGCATTGGGATGCCTTCTGCTGATGGCCTGGTAGAGTTTGGGGACTATCTCCAAATGATTTCCTTCCACCACCCTGATACGAGATAATACTGCCTTTTGAAAAGAACCGGTGGCAATGGACGATTTAATGGCATCCACCTGCTCCATATAGGCCTCTTGCTCAGTTATAACAGGGGCACCACCATTCCACACTGGTTGTGGCCTCGATTCTAAGCTTTCTACAGTATTAAGAGTTTCCCTTGTAATCTCGGAGGCATCGATGATCAGGTCGGGCTTCACCAACATATAGCGGTGACCGTTCCTGGTATCGAAGGGCGCCATTATGAAACCTGTCTCACCGGAAATGTCCTGAATCGAATTCCATGCTGCATTTCCAGGGGTGGTCTGGATATAGGTAGTGGAATGCTCCTGCTGTGGCAGACGAAAGGTTACAAAAGGGAGGTTTTTGGCAATGCAGGCGTTATGGATAGCAATAAGACCCTTGTTCATAGTGTTGGCTCAGCAAGTTCTTCCGGCTTTCTTGGTTTAATACTATTGGTAACACGGCTGATGGAAATAAGTTTGCCTGTGTCATCTGTAATTTTCACATCCCAGATATGTTTAAAATCAGCTTTTACAAGCAGAGTAGCCTTTGCTATCAGGGTTCCCTTCCTGGCAGGGGCAATGTGCTGACTGTTAACCGCACTGCCCATAACATTGAAACGCTCCGGATCAACCAGCAGAAATGATGCGGCACTTCCCACACTCTCCGCCAGGGAGATCAAGGCTCCTCCATGAACCACTTCCATGGGCTGGTAAAGTTTGGGTGTGATGGGCATCCTGGCCTCCAGGCTGCTCTCATTGGCAGCAGTAAACTCTATGCCAAGCAGTTCCATAAAGGTATCCTTACAAGCTCTGTTTATCTCATCAATGGTCATCTGTCAATCTCTTTGTCAAATATACCAATTTCTACTATGACTTTTGTAGCACCAGCAGCATCACCGATCCTAAAAAGAGTGATCTGCTTCGGATTAATTCAAAACCTGCCTGCTCCAGAATTTCCCCCATTTCCTCCCTGGTATAGTAGTTTTTGGAAGAGCTGGCCAGGTATCGATAGGCCTTCAGGTTTCCCGAAATCAATCCCCCCAGGTAGGGAAGGATAAAACGTAGGTAAAAACCATTGAAAATTCGCCAGAGTGGACTGGCCGGCTTGCTACTCTCCAGCACCACCAGTTCTCCGCCGGTCCTCATTACCCTGTTCATCTCCGCAAGGTGCCTGCTTGCCCTGGAATTTTTATACACCAGGTTCCGGATTCCAAAGGTGATTCCCATGGAATCGAAATAACCATCCTCAAAGGGCATCTCTCCTGCATCGCCTTCAATAAAATGGATTTCAGCCTGTCTGTGCCTTTTTTGAAATTCCTTCTGCTTTTTTCGGGCCACTTTCAGCATATCACTGCTAAAATCAAAGCCAGTGAGCATAATTCCCTTATCTGAATGATCCGCTCTTCTGGCCAGCTCCAGTACAAAATCGCCCGTTCCGGTACAGAGATCCAGTACTCTGTGCGGTCGTGACTTCAGAAGTTCAATGGAAGCATGCTTTCGCCAGGCCCGGTCTCTACCAAAGGTAAATATCCGGTTAACCCTGTCGTAGCTTGCATGGATATCTCCATAAAACGAGTGCAATGGAAAGTCTTTCTGCTCTTCCTTCATAAGCTATTCTGAAGCTGCAAAGATATTTATTTTTGGATGCACTACTCCACAGTGAACTTTGCGGTGGCCGAGTAAATCTCTCCCTTAGGTGATACTCCCCTGACCAGAATCCTGTAAGTACCGGAGCTGCCTGGTGCCCGTAAAGGTAAAGTCAGTTGCTTGCCCTGTTCCAGTACCAGATCCCCTTCCCAAAAGTAAGTATTCCGGCTATCAGGTACACGGCCCTCCTGGACAGGATGTGGCTCCACTGAGCTATTCGATTGATGAAAGGATTTGTAATCAAAAAAATAGGAGCCGGCAGGAAGATCTATTCCGGCCATATCGCCTTTTCGGGAGTGGATTGCAAGAATCCCGCCAAAAGTTACATTTCCCTTCAGGTAGATATCATCAATAAGGTCGATCCGCTCAATCTTTTCCGGTGAAAGTGCCAGCAGTGCTTCATGATCAAATACGGAGATGTGATCAATCGTAATCAATGGCTTATAGACTCCAATAGAACTATTATCGCTGAGAATCCTGATTCTGTTCTTACCCTGCTTTCTGTAGAATTGCACCTGAGGAAGCAAGTTGATAAAGATCTCCTCCAGGTTAGGAAGTCTCACATAATCGTCTATCAGCAAACGATTCACCCTGGTCCCGTAAAAGGGGATGCGATCCCCCTCAGAATACTCCTCCAATACAGGGGAGTCCTGGGAAAGATCTCCGGGCATAAACGCTAAGGATAGCTGAATATTCAGGGCTATTTTCCTGGCCAGTTCCACTTCGTCCTCTGAAAGCTGGAAGGGCACCGCTGGAAGGGCAAGTGCCCGGGAATCATACTCCTGGTCGATCCGCACCTCCAGTTGACTCCCCTCTTCCTGCTCGGGAGTCACAAAAAACTCCAGCTTTTCATTCGTTCCGGTGGGCGTGGATAGCACAAATCTTCCATATTCATCAGACATGGTCGCATAGTAGTCCGGATCTGCACCCAGCAATGAAAAATGTAGGGTCGTATACGGAGCAGGACTTTGTTGAGATCCAACAACAGTACCCGATATGGAAACACCATCACCCAGATCAGGAAGGAAACTTACCCTGAACGAATCATTTTCCGCAAGCGGAGCATTTTCATACTGTCCACCCGACAGATCAATGCTTCCTTCCGGTACCACCGTCACACAACACCTCATTCGATCGATCTTAACTGTTGAGGCTCCTCTCAGCTGAAACATCACTTCCTGGCCACACTGCACACTCTGGGAAGTCATTGAGACCCCAGCATTCCCTCCTTATACGCGAGCTTTGGAACACTATCAAGCGTGCTTTCAGTATCCGAAGTGACAAGCACCTCGGTACGGTAGGGGTTGATAATCTTCAAAGGTGAATAGCTGAAACTGCCTGGTCCATAGTTCCGCATCCACCGGGTATAAGACTTCAGGTAATAGTTTCCCGTAAGGGATGCTGTGGGGATGGAAAGCGAACCTTCTGCCCTTCCTCCGGAAAGCCGATACTTACCCTGTGCCAATACTTCGCCCCTTGAAGAAATCAGTTCTACATAAAGCACACTGCTCCATGGATTCGTCCCTATCGGACCGCTTACGCTATGGTCTGCAACAAAATATATGATCTCATCCACAGCATAGATGGAGCGGTCGGTAAATACATGCAACTGTTCGCGAATAAGCTTTGCCTCATCCCTTAGCTCTCTATCAAAAGGCGTCTGAGCCAAAACCGGAGCTGTCGCCAATCCCAACAGGATTGCAAAAATCAAAAGTTGATATGGACCTTTATTTATCTGCATCTACCAAAAATCGGGAATTTCATTATCTCCTCCTCGTTCAGTACAGTCAAAACAGTTTGCCACCCCTCCCAGCCAGGCCGGACCCGGACCAAGCGGTTGAAGAGAGATAAGGTAATAATACTTATCATAGAGAAAAGTGCTATTGTCAAACAGGGTATCCAGTCGGCAGGTATAAGCACCAGCCGAAAAACTCAGCTCCTCCCACTCCACGAAGATCCTTTTCTCCTGGATTTGTGAGGCATAAAAGCAACCCAGGACCTTTTCGTAGGACCTGTTCGCATTATAAATGTTGCCCTGACTGCTTGAAGGTTGTGTTTCATACAGGCTGGCGGAATTTGCCGATTGCGCAGCCAACTTCTCCCAGTAGGTATATGCCTGGTCGGTCAGGGAATATTGTTCCACAAGCAGGCTGTATCGATCTGCCAGCCGGGGGGTCTGGTCCGACACATAATGAAGCTTATTCTGGTATATGTTGTTTTCAGTTAGCAACTGGGTGGATGCCGCATAGACAGTCTCAATGGTTTCTGTCTGCCAACAGGCAGAGACGGTATCTTCAATATATGGTATATTCTGACCCTTATACCGTACATATTGTGCGGTAAAGGGGGAGTGATACTCCCAGGTTGCAATGGCTTTCCATCGGTAATTCCGGGTACCTCCGTCAAAGCCTCTTACATCATTGTAAAACTGGAGCCCCTGCCACACATCGTCCGGGTCTGTTCCACCTGAAACCTCTTCGAAGTAATATACGGAATCTACGGGTGGACAGGATAGAAGTGTATCGTAATCAGATACATAAACATTGTTCGACATGGTAACCACCTGCAGGGAATAGGATTTGCCCACCCCCAGGAAAGGTTCGTCCAGCCAGGCTTCATAGACTCCTTCTGTTTCCCAGTTTTCGGTATAAAATTCGATGTTACCAAGATCATCCCGAACTGAAACCACACAGCCCATAACTGGTCTGAATTCAGGTTCCCCGTAGGGTGAGGAAATGGATACGGTTACCTGGTGCATGCCGGCCTGGTCGGTGATCACCCCATCAATGACCATCACCTCCTGGGTCTCATTAATAATGGGATCATAGGGTTCTATGCAGGCCTTACACACCAGCAACAGCAAGATTAAAATGATATAGTATCTATTCGCTGGCATAGTTCCCTAATTTAAAATTCCAGGAGAGGGTAACCACCATCTGACCGAAGATGGAGAGCTTGTAGCCATTGATGGCGCCGTCATCGTTCTGGAAATATACTGAATAGGCATTTTGCCTTCCTGTCAGGTTGTAGAAATTAAGCATCCAGTAAGAGTGGAATAGCTTTCTTTCTTTCAAATTTCCTTCCAGATTAATAGAAAAGTCCAGCCGGAAATAGTCAGGAATCCGGTAGCTGTTCCGGTCGGCATAATCGACAAATTGCATCCCGTCCATGTAATAGATGGATACGGGATAGGTCACTGGCCTGCCTGTAGTATATACCATATTTGCAGAGAAACTAAGCCTGCGGTTCAGCTTAATATTGCTTACAATGCTCAGATTATGGGGACGGTCGAAGTTGGAAGGATAAGGTTCCCCTTGATTGATCCGCTCACTTGAAAACTTAGAATCTACCTGCATCAGAGAACGAGCATAGGAGTAGGCGATCCAGCCACTCAGTTTGCCGGCACTTTTCCTAAAAAGGGCCTCGAATCCATAAGCTTCCTGATTCCCCTGCAGGGTAACCTGCTCCACATAGGGAGTCGAGATAAAGCTTGCACCATCGCGGAAGTCCACCACATTACTGAGCTTCTTATAATAGACCTCCAGGGAAGTGTTTATTCCGCCCCTGGGGAAGTCCTGGTAGAAGCCCATGGAGACCTGATCGACATAAGGAGGAACTATATTGTAATCGACCAGCTTCCACTGGTCAGTGGGTGATATGGCAACGGTATTGCTCAACATAAATAAAAACTGATTGATCCGGTTGTAGGAAAGCTTAAGGGAGTTATTGGCCCCAAGCATTAAATTCAGAGCTAATCTTGGTTCCAGACCAGTATAAGTTTTTATCACCTCATAGGGCTCCGCATCAATTACATCCACCACACTTCCCGGTTGAATGGGCAGTCCTTCACCATAGACCTGAACCTGGTCAGGTCCAAGTACAAAGAAACTTGCAAAGCGCAGTCCTCCATAGAGGGTAAACCTGGGCGAAAGAGAAATCTCATCGGCAAGGTAAACTGCCGTTTCAATTCCATTGTCCAATCCCAGTTTCACAGGTACACGCATGGAGATATCACCATAGGGTAATACATCTCCCCTGTCAAGATTGTAGAGGATCGCACCCCCTCCAAAAGTCAGTTTATGTTTTCCCAGTGAAAGCCAGGACATATCCAGCTTGGTTTCATAATGGTCTATCCTGTAGGCCTGGGTCCATGCTTCGGAAGCAACCTGCTCGTTAGTGGTTGTGAAATCATAGGTGCCATATACCAGTGCCAGGTCGCCAGAAAGTCTTGAACCTATTCTTCTTCTGATATTTAGCGATCCCCCTGCATTGTTATATGCATACTGGTTGGTGTTACCCAGTTTGAAATAATCGTGACTGTAATATCCAAAAGCCTTGATCAAGGTTTTTTCTCCCGGCTCCCAGGTGAGCATACCCGAAATATCATTGAAATTGGCCTTGCTATTCCTGAGTTGGGGATCTTCCAGCTTGCTAAGGATCCAATCTGAATAGGTGGAGCGTCCTGCCAGTATGAATGAACTTTTCCCCTTTTGAATTGGTCCTTCAACAGACAGGCGGGCCGTAACCGGACTGATCCCTCCATGAGCCGTATACTTGTTCAGGTTGCCCTGGCGGGCGGTAATATCAAAAACGGATGCAAGGCGCCCCCCATAAGCAGCAGGCACGTTGCTTTTATAAAGGGTGAAATCCTTCACAATATCGGGACTGAATGAGGTGAAGAATCCAAAAAGATGGGAACTGTTATATACCGGTACCTTATTAATAAATATCATATTCTGGTCAGCGGCACTGCCCCTTACATTGAAACCGGCGGCTCCTTCTCCAACTGTTTGCACACCCGGAAGCATCTGAATAACCTTCAGCACATCCTTCTCTCCCATCACCATCGGAACCTCATTCAAAACTTTGTAGTTGAGACGATCAAATCCCATCTGTGTTCCCCGTACATTGTGGTAGCGATTGGCATGCACAACTACCTCTGTAAGTGCTATAATACTTCTCTGCATGGTAATATCCAGATCGCCGCCAGAGAGCACTTCCAGGTAGTTATGACGGTCCTCCATTCCCATACATTTAAACTCGATGGTATATTTGCCAGGCCTGACCACGATGCTGAAGCGGCCATCAACATCAGTGGCTGTACCTTTTGCCAGATCTTCAAAATAAACAGTGGCTCCAATCAGGGGATCGCCAGTATCCACATCTGTGATCTTTCCATGCAGAACCGCCACATTTGTTCCCTCTCCCTTAGCCCTGTTTCCAACGCTAAGGGTCTCCAGCATTCCAGCCTTTCGGCCATCAATGTACTTCTGCTCCGTGGAGGTAGGACCAGCTATCCCCTCCTCACCGGAAACATTTACCTTCTCCCTGCTTCTTGAATAGTCGGGGAGCTTGCCAAGCAAAGGCTGTTTGTTGCTCATGTAGATCTCACCTGTTCCTTCCATATGGTAATAAAGCCCTGCAGGAAGAAGGGTAAGGTCCAGTGTCTTCCGAAGTGAGACCTCTTCGCCCGAAGCTGTGACCCTGAGTCCCCTTATCCAACTATCCAGGTAATAGAAGGTAAGTCCGGTTTGCTGCTCCACATCACTAACAAACTCATCGAAGGGAACATCCTGAAAACTTCCCGAGAATACTACATCCTTATCCTGTCCATTCAGGGAAAAGGGAATCAAGCTAAGAACAAGCAGGCATATTTGGAAGAGTTGTTTCATCAATCTACTCCCTCCAAAATGTTGCTCGCTGCCATAATGAAAAGCTCCAGTTGCTCCGTAGAGGCGGTCCTGATCTGAAGCTGATTACTCTTTATCAGCCGTTTAATATCCTTTTGTATGCTTTCAGGGAATAATTTAATAAAGCTTTTCTTGTTGCTAAATGGATGGAGGGTGCCATCCAATTCCAGGAGATAAGATCTTTTAGGAGAGGTATACTCCTCAATGAACCTGGCATCACCAACCAAAGGTACCAGAATTTTCTCCCAGTGGATATACCAGACCAGGCGTCCCTCCCCAATGATCTGATAGAATTGTTCCTCATTCTGTCCCTTCTCCAGCTCCTCTTCCAGTTTCAGTTTTTTGAAAAAATAATTCCCAATGTAAAACTCATCTACCCGGTCACTTACCAGGATCACCTGATTATCTGCCCCTCCCATGGTGCGGTACTCAACCTCTACCTGCTGGGCATAAATATCATATTTAAGCCAAATGTCGTTATATAGCTTGCCGCGAATACTTACCGTACCCTGGTGCACCCAGCCCTCCAACAGGTAGGGATGTCCCAGGCTACGCGGATGCCGGTTGTAGTATTGAAGTCCATTAACCAGCTCCTGGTCCTGTCCATAGGCCCATTGCACCAGCGCGCCATAGCCTGGAGAAGAATCAGTATCCTGCTGTGCTATCAGTGGCACTTGAAACATACAAAAGAATAAGATGGCAATAGTTAAAGCCTTTCGAACAACCTTATTCATTAGCTGGGGTTCATCATTTAGTTTAGATCAGTTCTCATTTTTGACTGATAAAATTCAAAAACGTTTAATCATTCTGTCGACTTCAGATATTCAACTACCTGCATATGTCCTGACTGCGCTGCAAAGGAGGCAGCATCATCGCCATCCACGTCCTTAAGTGACTTATCGGCTCCATGGGCGATCAATACCTTTACCACCTCCAGGTGACCCTCAGCGGCTGCATGCATAAGGGGTGAAAAATGCTCATCAGAATCTACCTCGTTGGGATCTGCTCCACGATCCAGTAAAATTTTCACTGTTTCGGGAAAAGGTCCGGTAGATCCATAATGAAGCGCTGTACGATCCAGGTATTCGCGCTTACCTATTTCAGCACCGGCATCCAGCAGGTAGATAACGATTTCTGAATGTCCGTTAAAAGCTGCAAACATCAAGGCCGTATGTCCGTCCTGATCAACAGCATCACATGGCACACCCTTTTTTAGCAGTGCTTTCACCTGTTCCAGTTGTCCATCATGAGCTGCCTGCCGAAAAGCCTCCTCCTCTGCCGGACTTATCTGTACCTGTGCAGGCTCATCAGTCATATGCCATGTATCCATATTATTTTCCTCTTGCTTCTCTTCTCCAGCGGATGCTCCTTTACATCCCATCAAGGCTAATAGCATAAGGCATAAGAAGAAATATCCGGAAGGGAAATACCGTGTCATAAGCAGAAGTTTTTCGCAGCTGTGAAGATAAAAAGAATACATGGCTTCTTTTCTGCAGGCTGCAACTTTTTACTATTTGTATTGTCTCTAAAAGAAAAAGACTCATGAAAAATATCAAACATTTAGCAATCGCCCTGTTAGTGGGATTTTTAATAACAGGATGTGACTCGAATGGCAATCAGACCGTAAATGGAAGCGGTCCGATAGAATCGATGGAGGTGGACCTTCCGGCATTTGATGGAGTGAATGTGACCGGAACCTGCAATGTGGATATTCAGATTGGTGAACCTCAATCTGTAGTATTTTATGCACAATCCGAGGTGCTGGATGTCATGACCTACAAGGTAAGCGACGGCATGTTGCAAATAGGGTTCAAACCAGACTACACCGTAAAAACATCTGAGGAAATACGCGCAGAAATTACTATTCCGTCTGTCTCTTTTGCAGGGATCATCGGAGCAGCCGATTTTGAGCTTTCAGGAGAGCAGCAGGATGCATTGGATATCTATATCACAGGAGCAGGTAATGTGGAAGCCTTTGATATGGCCGTGAATGATTGCATTATTCGTATCTCCGGCACGGGGAATTGTGAAGTAAATGTGATCACCAGTCTGGATGTAGTGGTATCAGGTGTGGGAAATATCTGGTACATGGGCTCTCCTACGGTGACTACCGATATAAGTGGCGTGGGCGAGGTAACTGCTGTTGATCCCTGAGCGCCTTTCTGAATGATCGTTTCCAGGAAATCCTTCTCAACTTTGGATTTCATCCAGCACAGGCAAGGCAAAAGCTTACAGGAAAAGAGCTTCCTGAATTCTGAGATCTTAGCCTTATGAGCCGGCCTTTTGGACCCTAGAAATACCTTCTTCCATTTCCAAAACGCGGATTTACAATATTGTTGTAAATGGACCCGAAGGTATAGGTAAGTCCGAGTCCTCCCTCCAGATGATAAGAGGTCTGGAGCTCCTGCAACTGGAGCAGGATTTCTGCTTCACTGGCCTCTCCCCTGACCAGCGACAACTGATCGTTGATACGGCCCACACTACCCCGGACCCGTACGGACAATCCCTTGAAGATCCGGATGCTAATATAGCCGCCTAACTCTACCCTGTTCTTTGAGAAATCATGAAAGAAGTTGGATCCCATGAGTGACACATTGATGGAACCCCATTTTTCCTGTACCTGGTAGGCAATTTCCAGCTGATGCTGCCATAAGAGCTCCTCCGTTTTGTCGTATATGGTGGAATCATTGTACATCCTCCAGGAGCTTCCAATGCCATATAAGAACCTTAACTGACGGTGGGTGGACTTTGAATATGGAAAAATATTATACTCAACAGATGGCATTATATCAAGAGCGAAGTCGATGTTGGTATAGCTTGAGGAGAGCAATTGGGATCTCAAACCTGCTGACCAGTGCTCCCCAAGACTTTTCACCACCAGCAGCTCAAGGCGCTGGTAACTTTTATCGTTGGTATACAGGGTATCGTCGTAGGTATATTTTGTTCTGGTATAGCGGTAATCAAAATCCAGTTCCAATTTCCAGTCATGAGTGATTTTGCTTGCAGACACCGAATTTCTAAGCTCCAACTCCTTGTAGGACTCCTCCCCTTCAAAATCGGGCTCGGCTTCAAGTTCAAATACCCAGTTGTTCCATTTATCCTCGGCCACCTCTCGTTCCACCCGTTCAGTGGGATCAATCAGTACCTCACTGTAGAGCGGAGTTTTTGCCACATAGGGCATCATTCCCATCTTCAGCATCTGCGTTCTCCAGATTCTTTGGTAATCCCTTGTATCATCCGGCCTGCTGGAATAATAAAGCGTATCGTTTATACCGTCAAACTCCTTCTGGCCCACAAATGCATAGGTATACCTGTTTCCCCCACTTCCTGTTCGTTCTCTGGTCTCCAGGATATATAGCTGGGCTTCCTTCACATCCCGTACGTAATTCACATAGGGTACCTCATCACGTATATAATTCATATCACAGCGGGCACAGTCAATAAAAATGCGAAGGCCATTCTCTCTGTGTATCGAGCTATCGTTTTCCGGTTCCAGAACCCTCTCCGGCTCCTGTCCCCAGATGGAAGCGGAGACAAACATAAATAACATTATCAGGGCAACTCCGGGAATAGTTGTCTTAATCATATACCTAGGTTTAGTTCAGATTTATTTGACAGCAAAAAAGACCAATGGTTTAAAGAAATAGACTAATCAAATCCCATTTCCTTCCACACAGAGTGCCTGATTCAGAATCCGGATGGCATTCTGGTAGTCCTTTCGAGCAATGACAAACTGCATGTTCACCTGCATAAGAGACTGAGATACAGCCTCCACATTCACACCACCCTCAAATAAGGCAGTGGCCGCTTTTGCCAGGGAACCCGGATAGGTGATGTTGGTGCCCATGGCACATACCAGGGCCGCTTTTTTATGGGTCACTTTATGGTAGAGCCCCTTCAATTCGGTTAGCAGGGCCGACGAAATATCTTTTTCCCAGAATACCATCGTTATGCTATTGGCATTGGTGGCCTTCAGGATATAAGAGATTTGGTACCGGTTTATCACCTTCATCAGGTTCATATCATAACCCGCCTGTCCCACCATAAAAGGGTCGTGAACTTCAATGGCCATCACCCCATCGGTCCCTGAGATGATCTCAACCTTCGATTCCTCTCCCACATAATCATTGGAGATAAGTGTTCCGGGATGTTCGGGTTCAAAGGTATTCTTGATCCGGATGTTGATCCCGGCCACTTCCAGTGGTTTGGATGCTTTGGGATGAATGGCCTCCATTCCTATGTCGGCCAGCTGATCTGCCACATTGAAGTTGGTGGCACCTACCGGTTTTGAATTCTCAACACCTACTATTGCAGGATCAGCACTTGATAGGTGATATTCCTTATGGATGACTGCTTCGGCTGCCTTCACCGCTACAGCTATCTTACTGAAGGTCACTTCGGAGTAACCACGGTCAAACTCCCGCATAATTCCTTCTGTTCCCTTTGTATACCCTGTAGCAATGGGTATCTTCTTCGAGAAATCGATCTTTGTAAAGGACTCTTTGATACGCTCATCGATGCTCAGGTATTCCGCATCATGAAAACCACACAGATCTACAAAAATTGATTCTATTCCATTGTTTTTCAGTATATTAACTGAGTTGTATGCTGAATGTGCCTCCCCGATGGATGCCAGTATTTCCCTGGCTGCCAGGAGGATATTTGGTTTGTTCACGTAACCGGAAGCAATCACCTCTTCCAGGCTCACCAGGTAATTCCGGCACTGGTCCACCCTCTCCCGGATAAAAGCATCGGCCTCCGCCAGGTTCAGGCCGATCCGTGCCATCCCCTGATTAATAACAAGCAGTTTCTCCAGAAGATCTTCCAGGGCCTTCCGGTAGTCTTTCTTCTTCACAAAAAGGTCATACACGCCAGGGTCCCCCGTCTTTTTATGCTCCAGCAACCAGTTGGTCACATTGTTGTAGGCCGAGACCACGAAAATCCGGTCATAGTAAAAGCCCTCTGGTGCCTGGCCCTTTACAATATTTTGAAGCACCTCTTCAAATTTGGACATGGATGTCCCGCCTATCTTATGAACTGTTAGCATATCAAGTCAATTAGTAACAATTCGTCAAAAATAGTAGATATTATATCAACATTGACCTTTTTCCCGTTTTCCTTTTTGGGATCGCAGGTATAAACCCCTGAAATATATCAGAAATGAGTACTCGCAAATATATGTGCAACATAAAAGTTCTTGCATGAAAGATAAGCCCGATTCGCTTCCTGATAACCTGGAATGGAATCCCGAACTTGCCTTACTGGGTGAGCCAGCTACTTCAGCTTAGCTTATCGGCAGGTTTTTTGAAGCGATTGCTTTAGCTGGTGTTCTGTACCGGCCTCTGCAAAGTAAGCTTCAAGATAAGTAAGAACAGCCTTTTTATGCTTCTGATCAAGGTACTCAAGATCATTTACCACCTGCATGATCTCCGCCCGGTGCTGATTAATTTCTTCGATGGCCTTCAGAAAATCCTCAACCTCCCGGCAGGGGCCCAGGTAATAACGCTCCCTGACTGATTTGACACCCAGATTCTCTCCCGGAATTGCATAGGAGGCATCTACCAATCCTGAATAGTCAAAATCATAGGGTACAGGGGTATAGCCTTCGCTTCCAAAGCCGGGCATTCCCAGTATCTTCATATTGTGCCTGCCCGATATAGAATAGTCACAATTCCCAATCATATACATGAACATGGCAGCTAGATCCAAATCCCCGGATTTCATAAGTGACATTGACAGATTATTTTTCTTCACTACCAATGCACCCAGCCGGTCCGCAAGCATCTGCTCCGGTTCAATCATAAAGGCCCAGCCTTCGGTAACTTTGTTCTTTCTTCCTGTATCCACATATTTCATCCTGATAAGCCTAACCCTGAAACTGACCGGTGAAATGATATTGTAAATCTTGTAGGCCAGGTATTCTTTCAATACATATTCATCATAGGCCCTGGAGCCCTGACAATTGGTTACTACTTTAAACCTTTTGACATCCTGCAGGTGAACATTCTCCACATCAGCCTTCCGGATATTCAGCCAGAAGGGGGCCAGATTACAATGGCTTCTCCTGAACTCTCCGCGCGCCTTCATACGCATTTCTTTTTCCAGAAACAGCGTATCATTGAATTCATAAAGAAAATTTACGGGCAAATACTCCCCCTTATATTTTTCCTTCTTATACTTTTTCAGATCCAGTGTAAGAGTGATCTTCAGGGGATCTTCAGCTTCAAAAATATCGGCTGAAGTATCAATGGTATCCACTTGCCTGACATGTAGCTGTTCTTCCTGGGAAATGAGCGACGCCGGAATAAGGAGCAAGAGGCTCATTAACACCAGTGAGAAACGGAATATAAATCGTAAAGCAGTCATACTCAAATTTAATAAAATTCAAGCTATGTTGTGGCGATCACACCTAAATGCATGTCCTTTGCATGGAATGGATAAGGGATTTTGGCTTTTCGGATAATTCAAAGTATTGCTCAAGGTAGTAGATGACACCTTTTTTATCTTTCTCATCGAGAAACTCAAAATCATTCACCATCTGGAGTATTTCCTCCCGGCACAGGTTGATATGTTCAATGGCTGCTTGATAGGCCTTATCTTCCCTGCAAGGCCCCAGGTACAAACGTTCTCTGACCGACTTGATGCTCAGGTTCTCCGATGGAATCGCGTAGTAAGTATCCACCAGGCCCGTGTAATCAAAATCGTAAGGAACAGGCGTATACCCTGCAGATCCATAACCAGGCAGGCCCAGGAATTTCATGTTTTGACGGCCAAAAACAGAATAATCCACATTTCCGATCATATACTGGAAGAGTGCGAGTATATCGATCTCCCAGGGCCGTAATAATCTGGTCGATAAATCATCCCGCTTTACCACCACTGCATTCATACGCTGAGCAAGCATTTCCTCTGGTTCAATCATAAATGCCCAACCTTCAGTAACTTTGTTCTTTCTACCTGTATCCACATAAGTCATCCTGACCAGCCTCACCCTGAAACTGACCGGGCTAATGATATTGTAAATCTTATAACACAAATACTCCTTCAATACATATTCCTCATATGCTAAAGAACCTTTGCAGTGGGTTACAATCTTGATCCTGGTGAAGTCCTGCTGTTCTTCATCCTTTAAATCGGCTGTCCGGTGATCCAACCAGAATGGAGCAAGCCTGCAATGGCTTCTTCTGAATTTACCCCGGGCTTTCATTCGCATCTCTTTTTCCAGGTGTAGGGTATCATTGAGCTGGTAAAGAAAATGCACCGGCATATATTCCCCTTTAAACTTCTCTCTTTGGTACTTCTTCAAATCAAGAGTTAGTGTAATATGCATGGGGTCGGTTTCACCAAACAGATCAATAGAGGTTTCAATGGTATCAACCTGCCTGACATGCTCCACCTCCAGCTGAGCGAAGACGGAGTCTGGAAGCAGCACTAAAATACTCAAAATCAGCAGGGAAAAGCGTAAAAAATGTTGCGAACTGCTCATACCCAAATTTAGAAAAATTCTTCATTCTAAAAAAACTGCATCAAAGTGCCAGGCCAATTCCCCTTAAGTAATAATTTGATATTAAAACGGCCTATTTTTTGTCAATTTGCAGCAGAAGTTTCTTACATTTGCGGCTTACGTTACATTTTGACACAAAATGGCAGGAAAAACACTATTCGACAAGATCTGGGATAAGCATGTGGTGGATGAAATCAAAGGAGGCCCCTCGGTACTCTATATTGACAAGCATTTAATTCACGAAGTAACCAGTCCTCAAGCCTTTTCCGGCATCGAAAACCGGGGACTCAGCCTGTTCCGTCCGGAGAACACTGTTGCGACACCCGATCACAATGTTCCAACCATCGATCAGCATCTCTCCATCAAGGATGAACTCTCACGCTTCCAGGTAAATAAACTGACCGAAAATTGTAAGAAACACGGGATCACCCTCTATGGACTTAACCATCCCTATCATGGCATCGTTCATGTAATCGGTCCCGAACTGGGTATCACCCAGCCTGGTCTGACGATGGTTTGTGGCGATAGCCATACCTCCACACACGGAGCCTTTGGAAGTGTTGCTTTTGGTATCGGTACCTCAGAAGTGGAAATGGTGATGGCTACTCAATGTATTCTTCAGCCCAAACCAAAAAAGATGCTCATAAGCGTGGATGGGGAGCTGTCGAAAGGGGTAACAGCCAAAGATGTTGTCCTTTACATCATATCAAAAATTTCCGCCAGCGGTGGTACAGGCTACTTTATCGAGTTCGCCGGATCGACCATCAGGAGTCTTTCCATGGAGGGTAGAATGACTGTTTGCAATATGAGTATTGAAAGCGGGGCACGCGGCGGACTGATCGCCCCCGATGAAACAACCTTTGCATATTTAAAAGGACGTGAATTCGCTCCGGCAGGTGCAGATTTTGATCTGGCCGTGGAGCGCTGGAAACTTCTTAAGAGTGACAGCGATGCAGTCTTTGATAAGGAACTGCACTTTGACGCTGCCGATATCGAACCCATGATCACCTACGGGACCAACCCGGGGATGGGAGCAAAAATCATAGCTAATATCCCTGCTGTTGAAGAGATTGATTCAGCAGCCAGGGAGTCTTACAAAAAATCGCTTGCCTATATGGGTTTCGAAGCCGGAAGTCCAATCGCAGGCCGAAAAGTAGATTATGTATTTGTTGGCAGCTGCACCAACGGAAGAATTGAGGATCTGCGCGAGGTGGCCCAGTTTGTTAAAGGGAAAAAGAAGGCCGAACATGTGACCGCCTGGCTAGTGCCAGGATCCAAGCAGGTTGAAGAACAGGCCCATAAGGAGGGGATTACGGAAATTCTCGAAGCTGCAGGCTTTAAGCTAAGACAGCCCGGTTGTTCCGCCTGCCTGGCCATGAACGACGACAAGGTACCGGAAGGAATGCTGGCTGTGGCCACTTCCAACCGAAACTTTGAAGGCAGGCAGGGTCCCGGCTCTCGTACCATGCTGGCCAGTCCTATCACCGCAGCTGCTGCTGCCGTTAGCGGCATAGTTACGGATCCAAGAACCCTGCTATAAGACAACTTTTTCACGTTTCCATTGTAATATATTAAAGTCATTCAGATGCCAAGCGAAAAATTTCAACGCATAGAATCCCCGGCGATACCACTTCCCATTGAAAATGTGGATACTGATCAGATTATACCTGCACGATTCCTGAAGGCAACAACCCGCGAAGGATTCGGGGAAAACCTGTTCCGCGACTGGCGTTTTGATAAGAGCGGTGTCGCCAAGGAGGATTTTGTACTGAACAACAAGACCTACTCGGGTACTATCCTGGTAGCAGGAAAGAACTTCGGGAGCGGATCCAGCCGGGAACATGCCGCCTGGGCCATTCATGATTATGGTTTCAAGGTAGTGGTTTCCAGTTTTTTTGCCGACATCTTCAAGAACAACGCACTTAACAACGGACTTCTCCCGGTGCAGGTCTCGGAATCCTTCCTCTCAACGCTGCTTAAGGATGTTGAAAGCAATCCTGCCACCCTTATCAAAGTGGACCTGGAAGAACAGCGCATCACCATTACTGCATCAGGAGCAAGCGAGAGCTTTGATATCAATCCCTACAAGAAAGAATGCTTGCTTAATGGTTACGATGACATCGATTACCTGCTGAGCATAAAAGAGAAGATTGTTCAATTTGAAAATTCAAAAAGCTAAGAACCTTAGGTCATGAAAATCACCATAATGGATACCACGCTCCGGGACGGGGAACAGACCTCCGGGGTATCCTTTACCGCCACTGAAAAATTAAACATTGCCAAGGTTCTTCTTGATGAACTGAATGTGGATCGAATTGAGGTGGCCTCGGCCAGAGTCTCTGAGGGAGAGTACCAGGGTGCCAGGAAGATCTTTACCTGGGCCAAGGAACACGGATATATCGAAAAAGTGGAAGTCCTGGGATTTATTGATGGGGATATTTCACTGAAATGGATCAAAGATGCCGGTGGAAAGGTGAACAACCTTCTTATGAAAGGATCCCTGAAGCATTGCCAGCTCCAGCTCAGGAAAACCCCCGAGGAGCATATTGCAGATGTGAAGGAAGTACTTCGTCTGGCCCGGGAGATGGGTATCCGGATGAATGTGTATTTTGAGGACTGGTCCAATGGTATGCGAAACTCACCCGACTACATGTACCAGGTGCTGGACGCATTGAAAGATGAGAGCATCGACCGCTTCATGCTCCCAGATACACTGGGAATCCTGAACCAGCAGGAGACCTACGATTTTTGCCTGGACATGATCACCCGCTACCCCCAGTTGAATTTCGATTTTCATGCCCACAACGATTACGACCTGGCTGCTGCCAATGTTTTTTCGGCCATCAATGCAGGGATCACCGGCATCCATACGACCCTGAACGGACTTGGAGAACGGGCGGGGAATGTCCCCCTCTCCAGTGTTATCGGAATCGTTAAAGACCACTTCAAATATGATATGGGGGTCCGGGAAGAGCGTTTGTATCATGCCAGCAAATTGCTGGAATCGTTCTCAGGTATCAGAATTCCTTCGAATAAACCGCTCATCGGGGAAAATGTGTTTACTCAGACCAGTGGGATCCATGCCGACGGCGATCACAAAGACGACCTCTACTTCAATGACCTGCTTCCGGAGCGCTTCGGACGAAAAAGGACTTATGCCCTGGGTAAAATGTCGGGTAAGGCCAGCATCCTGAAGAACCTGGAGGAGCTGGGTATAGAACTCAGCAAGGAAGATGCAAAACTGATCACAGAGCGTGTTATTGAATTGGGAGATAGAAAGGAGATTATCACCAAAGAGGATCTCCCCTATATAATTTCCGATGTGCTGCGAGGCAAAAGGGTGGAAGAACGAATCAAAATCAAAAACTTCCAACTGTCCGTTGCACGCGGACTCCGCTCGGTAGCCACAGTGGCCATTGAGATCGACTGTCAACGGTATGAAGAGACCGCTTCGGGCGATGGTCAGTACGATGCCTTTATGAAGGCCCTCTGGAAGATCTATGATAAACTGGAGAAAAAGCACCCGGTGCTAACCGACTATGTGGTCTCCATTCCCCCCGGGGGCAAGACCGATGCACTTGTGGAGTGTATGATCACCTGGGACTTCGAAGGAAATCTAATTAAGACCCGTGCACTGGATCCGGACCAGACCGTAGCAGCTATCAAGTGCACCACCAGAATGCTTAACATTATAGAAAAAAAATAGATGGATTTTAATATTGCAGTATTAGCAGGCGACGGTATTGGTCCCGAAATCGTTGAACAGGCCATTAAAGTGCTCAAGGCCGTGGGGCTTAAATACAAGCACACCTTTAGCTTTACCGAGGCCCTGGTAGGTGCTGCCGCCATCGATCAGGTGGGAGATCCTTTCCCGGAAGAAACTTTTCAGCTCTGCATGAAATCCGATGCTGTTCTATTTGGTGCCATAGGCGATCCCAAGTATGACAATGATCCCAAAGCAAAGGTCAGACCGGAGCAGGGACTGCTGGCCATGCGTAAGAAGTTAGGTCTCTACGCCAATATACGCCCGGTAACTACCTTTCCATCTCTGATTCATAAGTCGCCACTGCGTAAGTACCTGGTGGAGGGTGCTGATTTTGTCGTGGTCAGGGAGCTTACAGGTGGCATCTACTTTGGAGAAAAAGGTCGCTCGGAAGACCTTACAAGAGCCTTTGACACCTGCGTTTACAGCAAGTATGAGGTGGAACGCATCCTTGAGCTGGCCTTTGAATACGCAGCTAAAAGAAACAAGAGGCTCACTGTAGTGGACAAGGCCAATGTACTGGCCACCTCCAGGTTGTGGAGAGAAACTGCCCAGGAAATGACCCCCTCCCATCCCGACATTGAGGTGGACTATATGTTTGTGGATAACGCTGCCATGCAGATTATCCAGTGGCCAAAGAAATTTGATGTGATGGTCACCGAGAACATGTTTGGAGATATCCTTTCGGATGAGGCCAGTGTTATCACCGGGTCACTGGGATTGCTACCCTCTGCTTCGGTGGGAATTCACACCTCTGTTTTTGAGCCCATACATGGCTCCTACCCCCAGGCTACAGGAAAAGACATTGCCAATCCACTGGCCACAGTTCTCTCGGCAGCCATGTTGCTGGAGATCTCGCTGAATCTCATCGAAGAAGCATCAGCCATCAGGAATGTGGTAGATCGCTCCATAAACGAAGGTGTGATTACAGAAGATATTTCCGAAGGGAAGGCCTACAAGACTTCTGAAGTGGGAGATTGGCTGGCAGCTAATCTGTAGATAAGTATCAGTTCCGTTTTGGAGGATTCAGTTTCCGCTCCAGGAACCAGACATTGATGCCGGCCTCAGTATCCTCCCATTTGTAGTACTCTTCAAATCCCACATAACGATAAAGCTTTAGAACTTTTTCTACGGTAGTTTCTATTAGAATAGGAAGTTGTAGCTTTTCTGAAAGTCCGAAGAGGTGATCTCTGATATCGGCCAATCCTTTTATACTTTTGTTATTAGGAACACTACCCAAGACCCACACATAGATATAGTCCTTATAATCGGGACGCAGGCTCACAATATATTTTTCCCGCTTCAGAGTGGGAAACAACTGGGAAGGTCTGATGGCCTGCATGAACATCTTACCGTAACGTAGATAGTCGATTAAGCCTCTTTTATACTGACTTTTCTTATAGTAAAAAAGTACAGTGGTCTTATCTTCCGAAAGATAAATTCCATTAAATTTCTCCACCAGCTGGTATGCGTACTCTGTCATCAGCCGTACGCTTCGTGAGGGATTTTTCTTCTTCATCATTGCCACGGCACGCGGATTCTGCTCAAAGGCTCTGGAAACGATAGCGATGATGATGTCCCGGTCGGTTTGATTCATATGCAAAAGGGCAAAATATGATTACTTAGATTCCAATAATGACACTAATTTGTGGAAAATTTCTGTATTCTCATAGACCCCTATGAAATTTTCTGCTCCCGGTCCAAAAGCAAAGACCGGTACCAGTGCAGCTGAATGGTTGGTGCTTGCAAACCTGGGTTCAATTATAGAATAATCGCCGTAGCCATCATTCTCTCCTTGCGCCCCAAGCGTAAATCCACCGGTCTCATGATCGGCTGTTACGATGACCAGGGTTTCTCCATTCTTTTCTGCATAGTCCATCACATCATTGATAGTTCGCTCAAAATCATTGATCTCGGCTTTCATATAATCCACATCTTTGCCATGCCCGGCATTATCAATCTGCGATCCTTCCACCATCAGGAAATAACCTGCATCGCCAGTAGAGAGAAAATCAACAGCAATGGAAGTTGACTTTGGAAGGAAATCCTTCCTCCCCTCCTGCATTTTCGGCATCCATTCAAACCCCAGCAGAAACCCATATCTGCTTCCCGGCTCCGGCTTTCTGATCTTTTTCAGCCTCCTGTAATTTACTTCTATACCATGCTCCTCAAATGGGAAGACGCCTGTGGAGTCCCTGAAATATTTTGAACCGCCCCCCGCAAAAAAGTCAATATCCGATTTAAGCAGGTCCATGGCAATCTCTTTTTGCATATACCTTTCGGGCTGATGAGCATAGAATCCTGCCGGAGTTGCATCGGTAACATATGAAGTGGCAATCACACCGGTCATATATCCCTTTTTTGAAAGGATTTCTACAATGTTTTCGCGCACCACTGTATCAAGGTCAACCCCCACAGCATTATTATAGGTTTTATATCCTGTTGCCATTGCGGTCGCAGCTGCTGGAGATTGTGTTACCACCTCCCTGCCCGAAGATGTAAGAGCAAGACCTATATACTTGAAACGGCTGAAAGACGGTTCCCTGTCAGCATCTTTCTCATCCGGGAAATAGTAGGCAGAAGAGAGTTGTGAAAGACCCATGCCATCGCCAATCATCAGGATCACATTCTTAGGTCGCTTTGTTAGTTCAGCCTCATTCTGTCCATATATCGGAAGCCATGAAAACAACACCATGGCAAGCGCTGTCAGGCCTGGTACTGCATATTTCTGATATTTTTTCATAATCCTACTCTTATTTGTACAATTACCACACCAAAGCAAAAATGTTTCTTGAAGAGCAGGCTTAGCGGCAGGTGGATTGAATAGATCTATCAATAAAACCCTTGTTTCCGGTTTGCTCGTAGTAGCTTTCAATGTAATCAACCATATCCTGCCTATCGGACTCCTCCATATACTCAAAGGTAAGGATCAGGTCCTTGATCTCATCCCGGTAAGACTCCAGCCACGCCATGGTTTTCTGGTAAACCTCTTCGCTCCTGCAGGCCCCGAGATAATAACGTTCCCTGACGTTTTCGATGCCCAGGTAATGGTCATCTCCCGGTTTGGCATATTCAGCATTCACCAGCCCGCAGTAATCAAAATCATAAGGAACAGTGATAAACCCGGTGGTGCCGTACTCTTTGGGAGTCAGGATCTTGAGATTGTGCCGACCGGTCACAGAATAGTCAGATTGACCTACCATGTAGCTGAAGAAGGCCACCTTGTCTATCCATTCCTTATTCACGGTTTTAAGAGAAAGCTTATCACTTTTGATTCTCATGCTATTATTTCGCTCGGCCATCATGGTCTCCGGCTCGATGATAAAAGCCCAGTTCTCGCTCTCTTTATTCTTCCGACCCGTATCGATGATTTTAAGTCTGACCAGGCGGGTATTGAAACCATAAGGGGAAAGCAGATTCCAGATCTTGTAGACCAGGTATTCCCTGAGCACATAGCTTCTATACATATTAGTAGCCTTGCAGCGGCTAACCACTTTCAACTTGATTACATCATCCAGATCCTCAGCTTCAATTCCGGCATGCCGGATATTCACCACGAACATTGGCGCAATACAGATTGACTTCCTTATCTCTCCACGGGCCTTGATTCTCACATTATGGGTAACCTGGAAATTGTCACTTACGTGGCAGGTCATCTCTCCAGGAAGATAGGTTTCTTTCCATTTTGTTTTTTGTAATTCCTTCACACTGAACCTCAGGGTCAAAGTAAGCGGTTCCTTGATTTCAAAAAGATCCTGGTAAACTTCAAGCGTATCTTGAAAGCTTGGAGGATCGTCATACTGTCCCCAAAGTGGTGTGGATATGATTAATGCTAGAGTGGTAAGAATGAAAAAACTACGCATGTAACCAAATTTAATAAATATAACCATGCTCTCAGGGAAAAGTTCCCCGATTCTTTCTGCTGCAGATATAAAAATACAAATTACTCAGAGAATCACAATTCGTAAACTTTCTTAAATTAGAGCTCTATTATTCATCCCAAACAGAATCAGAACTTATGAAAAAAATTATTGCCCTTATTTTCTTTTCCGGTCTAATAATGAATATCCATGGCCAGAAACCCGAAGAAACCGAAGACTGGTCAAGAAAGCCTGAAGTTGTAACTCCTGGTAAAGGAACCCTGCCCCCATCAGATGCGATCGTCCTTTATGGAGGAGCCGGCGACCTGGACAATTGGGAAAGTGAGCGGGAAGGTCCTGCCAAATGGACAGCCGGTGAAGAGCTAACCGTAGCTGCCAGGACAGGTGGCATTAAAACCAGGCAAAGCTTTGGTGATATGCAGCTTCATATTGAATGGCGCTCTCCTGCAGAGGTGAAAGGAGACGGCCAGGGGCGCGGCAACAGTGGTGTTTTCCTGATGGGAAAG
>PVMS01126034.1_pt1 | contig 32754 bp, 28 predicted proteins | sample 1853461 | NCBI WGS metagenome assembly PVMS01 (sample SAMN08582032, study PRJNA380276) | Marine sediment metagenome, whole genome shotgun sequencing project. | isolation source: ocean sediment barecode stripped | collected 2017
GCGGCTTCACTTTCATTGAGCGCTTCGTGGAGGATGATCTTGGTGCCAGCACCGCGTTCTGTGAAAAGCTCCTTGTGTGTGCGGTGGGGGTTGCGATCAATGACGGCCATCGCGGCATCCAGAATGCGCTGCGTGGAGCGGTAGTTCTGTTCGAGCAGGATGACCTGCGCATCGGGGAAATCTTTTTGAAAGCGCTCCACGTTGCGATAGTCTGCGCCCCTCCAGCGGTAGATGGATTGATCCGTGTCGCCGACTACGAAAATGTTGCGATGGAAAGAAGAGAGATGCTTGAGCAGGGCATATTGCGCCTGGTTGGTGTCCTGGAATTCATCTACGAGGACATGCTCAAAGCGCTGGGCGTATTTTTCGCGCACGTCCTTGCGATCATCCAGCAGGAGCGCGGACCAGAGCAGGATGTCGTCGAAATCGAGCGCGTTGCTGGAGAGCAGCATCTGCTGATATTTCTGATAGACTTGCGCAACGACCTTCTCGCGATAGCTGTTTTGCGGCAGATCTTCGGGGAAAAGCAGCTCGTTCTTGGCATTGGAAATGGCGGAATGGACGGAACGCGGGCGATGATATTTTTCATCAATATTCAGATCGCGCAGAGATTTTTTTACGAGCGCCTGCTGATCGTCGTCGTCGAAGATCACGAAATTACGATCAAAGGGCAGATGCTCGGCTTCGATGCGCAGTAAGCGCGCGCAGGTGGCGTGAAAGGTGCCGAGAGTTAATCTACGTTGATGCCCCCCCCAAGATTTCTTCCACGCGTTTGCCCATTTCTTTGGAAGCTTTGTTAGTGAAGGTGACTGCCCAAATGTTGTAGGGCTGCACGCCGAGCTCCTGAATGACATATGCAAGGCGATGGGTGAGCACGCGCGTTTTACCGGAGCCGGGGCCCGCCAAAACGAGCACGGGGCCAAGGCTGGCGGTGAGAGCTTGTTGCTGCTGGGGATTGAGGCCATCGGCGAGGGAAGACATGCTGGGAATTGTACTGGCGAACGCTAGCGTTCGCTCAAAGAGTTTTTAGAAATGCTGAAAACTCCAAGCTGCTTTTCTGATTGTCGATCGGCGAATTGGGATTGGGGGTAAGGAAGGGAAGTTGCCGCTATAATTGCGGCTGCATTTCAGTTGAGGAATTATGAAACGATTGACCATTACTATCATCGCTTTTTCGCTCTTGCTGGCAGCTTGCGGAGCAGAAGAAAGCGGTACCCGGGCCACTTCGGAAATCCTGGCGCAAACTATCATGGCGGAAACTCAGGCTGCGATTCCTAGTGAAACGCCAGAGCCCACATTCACCAAAACATCGATCCTCAGCCCCACAATTGAAATCACATCTACGGCAACCCATACAAGTACGCCAACAACTACAAGCACGCCTGAATTCATTCCTTCAGAAACAGCCTGGTTCAATACCAATCTAACAACGCGATTGCGATTTGAGAACAACACTGAAGATTCCATCATTGTGATATTAAGCGGCGCTTATAATGCTTCTTTTACTTTCGTGGCAAGCTGGAATTTGGATATACCCAGAGGTGATTACTTTTATTCTGTCTGGATTGGGGATAATAGTGAACATTCTGGGTCTTTTATTATAACTAATGCGGATAAACATACGATGGTGATCAGTGAAGGCAAAGTTCGATTTAAATACCCCTAATGCAAAATAACTGGAACTTCCTGGGCAATGAATGGGCACCTGATCTTTTGCAGGGGCAAATTTCCAATGGGAGTCTGAGGCACGCATACCTTTTTACTGGCCCGGATGGCATTGGCAGGCGCACGCTGGCCTTGCGTTTGGCTCAAGCGGTCAATTGCGAGAATCTGCCATCCTCGGGCAGCTATTGCGATGAATGCCGCGCCTGTAAGGGGATCGCCAAAATGCAGCACACTGATCTTCACATTCTTGAAGTGCAGGAAGGAGATCGGCAGATCAAAGTGGGAGCGGTGCGCGAATTAAGCCGCATGCTGGCACTCACGCCCTACGAATCCAGGATGCAGATCGCCCTTCTGATCGATTTTGATCAAGCCACGGTGCATGCAGCCAATGCCTTGCTAAAAACGCTGGAAGAGCCTTCGGAAAGCGTCCTCTTGCTGCTCACAGCCGAAAGCGCAGAGACTTTGCCAGCCACAATTACCTCGCGCTGTGAGGTCATTCGATTGCGGCAGATGATGAGCGAAAAATTGGCACAGGATCTCATTGCTCATTACGGAATTGAAACAGAAAAAGCTCAATTGGCTGCTCAATTAAGCGTCGGGAAGCCGGGGAGCGCCATTCGTTTAAGCAGGGATGAAGATGCTTTAGCACAAAGAAGCGAATGGGTGGAAGATGCGCTAAGGATGATCACAGCCAGCCATGTTGAACGCTTTTCCTATGCTGAAGTTGTGAGCAAAGACCGCAACTTGCTAAGGGAAATTCTGGGAAATTGGCTGATCTTTTGGCGTGATCTTTTGATAAAAAAAAATAATTTAAATGCAAATCTGGTGAATAAAGATAAACAATCGGATATTGAAGCAGTGATTGAAAATATGAAGAGTGGAGATATTAGAACCTTTGTGACGCACTTGCAGGAAACCCAGTATTCACTAGATAGAAATGCAAATGCCAGGCTGGCAATGGAATCTTTGCTGCTTTCTTTGCCAAAAAAGGCATCAAGTCCATAGAAATCTCAAACTATTGATTATGCTATACTGACCTCGGGGCAAGCCGCTTTTTAAGTGGCTTGTTCGTTATAAACGAGCAATATTCATTTTAAAACGGATAAAACTTTATGGTTGTGGAAGCAAATCAAAAATCAAGCACTTCGGCCGCATCGCTTGAATTGCTATTTGACATCAGCCGAAAACTAGCATCCGCGCTTGAATTGCGCGTAGTTTTACAGCGTGTCCTGGATTTAATTATTGAGAATATCGGGGGCAGCAACGGTTCTCTAATCGTACTGGATGAAGATGGCAATCCGATGGATTCCATTATTTTTGTTGACGGCAAAGTTATTGAAGAAACAACCGAACAATTGCGTTTTACGCTTGATAAAGGCCTGGCAGGCTGGGTTTTCAGGGAGCGAGAGACGGCACTTGTGGAAGATACGAGCCAGGATGATCGCTGGATCAAGCCTCCCTCGGATAAGAAAAATCATAAGGGCCCAAAATCTGCTTTGAGTGTCCCCTTGATCCTGGGTGACGAAATATTAGGCATCATGACGCTCACGCATCCGGATACAAATTTCTTTAAAAGCGATCACCTTGAACTGGTTGAGGCGATTGCGGCTCAGGCAGCAGTAGCGGTATTAAATGGGCGTTTGTATGAAAAAAGCCGAAGGCGAGGACAAACGCTGAGCGCGATCGCCAGCAGCACCAGCGCTATCTCGGCTAGCCTGAATATTGATGAAGTCTTGCAGAGCATCCTTGCAGAAACCACGAATGCTTTGAATGTTGAGGCAGTTTCCCTGGCATTGATTGATGAAGACGATCAAAAAATTGTGTTCCGGGCCGCTACAGGTGCGAAAAGCGCAAGTATTATTGGATTGCGCATTGATATTGGAAAGGGGATTGCGGGATGGGTGGCAAAAACTGGAACTGCTGTAATTGTCCCGGAAGCGCACGATGATCCTCGTTTTTACGCAAGCGCAGATCAAAATACAGGTTTCCGAACGCATGCGATCGCTTGCGCTCCGATTCGTAGCCAAGGGACAATGGTGGGCGTATTGGAAGCAATTAATCCAAAGGGCCGATCATTTATTGAAGATGATCTGGCTTTCTTAGAGGGCATTGGAAATATTGCAGGGGCAGCCATTGAGCATGCGCAGCTATTCGAGCAAGTGGAATTGGCGCGCAGCCGTTATCTGGAGCTTTTTGAAGACAGCGTGGATTCCATATTTATTACTGATCTTGATGGAAATATTATGGAGGTTAATTTACAAGCGCTTGAGCTAACGGGCTTCTCAACAAGAGAACTTGAAGGAATGAGTATTCATCATTTTCATCAGGCCGATTGGAAGATACTTGGGACAGATTTGGAAAATATCGAATCTGGAGAAACGCTTTCATACGAATCTACATTGCAAGGGGCAAAAGGGGAAGATGTCTTCGTGGACATTTATGTACATCGCATCGATGTAGAGGGAAAGCAATATTTACAGTGGATATTGCGAGACATCACTGAACGCCACAATCTCGACACTTTGCGCGAGGATCTGGCTTCCATGATTTTTCACGATCTGCGTTCCCCACTGGCTAATATTGTCTCAGGCTTAGGCGTCCTTGAAATGATGCTTCCTGCGGATAATGACCCCGCGATTCGTTCGGTGCTTGATATTGCTATGCGATCAACTGAGCGGGTTCAGCGTTTGGCAACTTCCTTATTGGATACATCTCGGATGGAAGCAGGCCAAACTGTGGGAAGCCCGACCCCGATTGACCTTTCTGAAATTACAAGCGAAGCGATTGAAGCTAATTTACCCGTAGCGGATTCACGGAAAGTGAAGTTAAGCGGCGCCTTCCCCAAGAAATTGCCAAAAGTGATGGTGGATGGGGAAATGATTAAGCGTGTCATTATCAATCTGATCGAAAATGCATTGAAATATTCCGATGAGGAAAGCAAGATCAGCTTGGGAGCAAAGCGGGATGGCGAATGGGTGCGCGTTTGGGTGGCAGACGAAGGACGGGGCATTGCTCCTGACGAACAAAAACGAATCTTCGAAAAATTTACAAGAGTAAGAAGTGGGTCAAAAGGCAATACTAAAGGCCTGGGACTTGGGCTGGCCTATTGCAAATTGGCAGTAGAAGGGCATGGGGGCAAAATTTGGGCTGAATCTGAAGCTGGCAAAGGAGCCAAATTCATTTTTACAATTCCAACAGTGTGAATGGAGCTTTGAAAACAATGAAAAAAATTAAGGCGCATATATATATCGAATCTTCATTCCCGGGAGTAAGTGTGGGCGCAATTTGTCTTCCGATGGGAACAGTTTTGATCGATTCGCCATTGCGACCTGAGGATAGCCAGGCCTGGCTTGCTTCTTTGAAAAAAATCGGCGCAAAATATCCAATGATCCTAATAAATTTGGACTCACATCCAGATCGAAGCCTGGGCGCTCAAGAATTGCATAGCCCGCTTCTGACACACCTTGAAGCGGCTGGGGAATCAAGGCAACGAGCAGCCATCTTTAAATCGTTAAAACAGGAAAGCGGTGGGGAGTGGGAAAACCTGGATTCTTTGAACTCTTTGCGTTGGCTGAAGCCGCAGATACTTTATTCTAAAGAATCTGAAATTAAATTTGGAGAGAAGCAAATTATCCTTAGGGAAGCGTTTGGGCCAAGCCCGGGAGCCAGTTGGCTTGAATATCCAGCGGCTAAGATCCTATTCCTGGGAGACGCCGTGACAAAAAACCAACCACCATTTATTGCTGACGCAAATATTGATGAATGGCTTTCAAATCTGGATAAGCTGCTTTCGAAAGAGTATAAGGATTATCGTTTATTTTCTGGACGTGGCGGCGAAGTTGAGCATAATGATGTTCGGGAAACACGACGTTTTCTAATAGATGTCGAAAAACGATTGGAGCGATTAGCCAAGCGAAACGCCCCACAAAGTGATGCTGGCAAGTTAGCGGAAAAGTTATTTGATAAATATAAATACCCTGATAAGGACATGAGTCTTTATATTCAGCGTTTGCGTCATGGTTTGCAGGCATATTACGTTGCAAAATATTTCCCCGCACTAAAAAACAGCTATTAATCAAACGATGGAATCCAGCGATTTTCAACCCGTCTTCAGGCTCAGTCGGGGAGGTCACGCTGAATCTTTGCATTTTGGCGCGATTGCGATAGTTGAACCTGGGGGCCGGAACATTGCTTCATTAGGCGATCCGGAAAAATTCTTTTTCCCGCGTTCCAGTGCCAAAGCTTTTCAGGCCATGCCCTTATTGGAAGCGGGCGGAATCGAGGCTTTTGGATTATCGGATGAGGAGATTGCCTTGATCTGCTCATCACACTCCGGGGCCGATATTCATTTTCAGGCTGTTGCCCAACTGCAGAGCAAAATTGGTATTTCTGAGGCGGATCTACTTTGCGGTACAGATATTCCTTTTGATGACGAAACTGCTGAGCGAATGCTTGCAAATGGAGAGGAATTCACCAGCGGAAGACACAATTGTTCGGGGAAACACAGCGGCATGCTGGCACTAGCCAAGTTGAAGGGCTGGGACAGGGATGATTATGTCAATCCCAATCATCCAGTTCAGATAAAAATCCAGGAGAGTTTCTCTGCATGGACAGATATTCCAAGCGAGCGAATGGCATTGGGTGTGGATGGCTGCTCTGCTCCAAACTACGCTGTGCCCTTGAAGGCTATGGCATTGGCTTATGCGCGCTTGATGGATCCCTCTTCGATGAGTGAAAAAGAGCGCGAGGCTTCCGGGAAAATATCAAGGGCTATGCGCGCTTTTCCTGAAATGGTTGCAGGGCCTGGAAGCTTTGATACAGCGCTGATGCAAGCGACTAAGGGCCGATTGCTCTCCAAGCAAGGGGCGGAGGGTTATCAGGCGATAGGTATCCCCAAAGCTTTGCTGGAGAAAAATGCGCCAGCGTGTGGAGTAGCCATAAAGATCGCAGACGGGGATGCCCGCGGATGGGCGGCTAGTGCGGTTGCTGTTGAGGTCTTGCGCCAACTGGGAGCCTTGGGCTCAGTAGAATTACTGGCTCTTGAAAACTTTGGCCCAAAGCGCGAACTCTATAACCAGAACAATATTCTAGTTGGTGAGGCTATTGCGGATTTTGAATTGGAGCGTCATTAGTGCCAGAGAAAAAAGAAAAACTGAAAAAACGCGCTCTGTCTGTGAATGAAAGCCTGCTTGATTTTTATGGAAATCCGGAGTGGCGCACGCCATTACCAGCGCTGGATGAATTAATTTCAACGATACTTTCTCAAAACACCAATGATGTTAATCGGGACGTTGCTTTTGAAGCGCTTACAAAAGCCTTTAATACCTGGGAAGAAGTGCGTGATGCAAATGAGGCAGAGGTAGTAGCAGCCATTCGACCAGCCGGCCTCGCTAATCAAAAAGGTCCGCGTATTCAATCTGTGCTGCGGAAAATCACTGCGCAACGCGGAGAATTATCCTTGGAATTTCTCCGTGATTATTCAGCAAGCGATGCGAAGGCATGGCTTGTCCAATTTAAGGGTGTGGGTCCTAAAACTGCTGCCATTGTGCTGCAATTCTCTCTGGATCTTCCCGCCTTTCCGGTAGATACGCACGTTTATCGGGTCACTGGGCGAATCGGGCTGCGGCCAGAAAAGATGAACGCTGAAAAAGCGCATGCTTATTTGGAAGGAATATTTCCTAAAGATAGTTATTACGCAGCACATTTGAATATCATTCGCCTGGGTCGCGAGATTTGCCAGGCACGCAAAGCCAGATGTCCGGAATGTCCGCTACAGAAGCATTGTGATTTCTACGCCCAAAATTACGATGCAGATGGGCACTTTCTTGACGGAGGATAAAGCCAGGGATATACTAAATTCATACAGCACGGGGAGCCCCTGAAGGGCTGAGAGGCAGGCCAGACCTGCGACCCGCATAACCTGATCCGGATAATGCCGGCGGAGGAATGCAAAAGCAAATCCAACCTCCGGCGCAAAGCTGGAGGTTTTTTTGTGAAAGCGATCATCTTTGCCAATGGGGAATTGGAATTACCTCCTGACTGGGAGCAATTGCGTGATTCAACGGACTTGATCATTGCTGCAGACGGCGGCTCGAAACATATTCTTGAATTGGGCTTAAAGGCCGATCTGCTTGTGGGGGACCTGGATTCGATATCCGCAGATGAAGAGGCAGCAATGGAAAGCGGTGCCGTAGAAATATTGCCTCACCCAGTGGAAAAAGATCAGACAGATCTTGAATTGGCGCTATTTGAGGCAAAGAAAAGGGGAGCAAAAAATATTGTGATCCTGGCCGGATTAGGACGCAGATGGGATCATAGCCTGGCGAATATATTGCTGGTAGCCCAGGAGCAATTTCAGGATATTACGATTAACTTTCTTCATGGTGAGCAAAATCTTTTCATGATCAGGGATGAGGTCGAAATTCGAGGCGCGGCTGGAATGCAGCTTTCCTTGATTCCGTTGGGAGGGCATGCGCGCGCCGTGCACACTCAGGGGCTGCAATACTCCTTGGAAAATGAAGATCTTTTTTTTGGAAGCAGCCGAGGGGTCAGCAATGTTTTTGTTGATGAAAAGGTAAGGATAAAGCTTGGTGAGGGACGCTTGCTAGCCATTCTCTCACCGGCTAATTTGATGTAGGAGGAATATGGAAAGAAAAATGTTAGCTGGGATTTTATTTGTATTGCTTTTGACGGCCGCTTGTACAGCGGATGTAGAAGAGCCTGTAGTTTTAACCGTGATGACGCATGATTCCTTTGTGATCACTGAGAGCTTAGTGACACAATTTGAGCAGGATCACGAAGTGGAGCTAGTGTTCCTGAAGCTGGGGGATACTGGCGAGGCGGTCAACAAAGCTGTGTTGGCGGCAGATAACCCGCTGGCGGATGTCTTTTATGGAGTGGATAACACCTTTCTGAGCCGTGCTTTGGATGGCGAGATATTTGAGGCCTATGAATCACCCATGCTTGCACAAATTCCCGACGAATTTGAACTGGATAAGGATTTTCGCGCACTGCCGGTTGATTTTGGGGATGTGTGCATTAATTACGATATTGGCTTTTTTACCAATATCGACTTAAAGCCCCCATCTGATTTGGACGATCTACTGAGTGAAAACTATGCCAATATGCTGGTGGTAGAAAATCCTGCGACATCCTCGCCGGGCTTGGCTTTCTTGCTTGCCACAATCGCGCGCTATGGTGAAGAGGGCTATCTGGAATTCTGGCAGGTCATGCGCGAGAATGGCCTAAAAGTGGTCAATGATTGGGAGAGCGCATACTACACGGAATTTAGCCGCTGGGGTGGGCAATATCCCCTGGTGGTTTCCTATAGTTCCAGCCCGCCAGCAGAAGTGATCTTTGCTGATCCGCCAGTGGAAGAGGCGCCCACAGCTTCAATGGTGGGTGCGCAAAGCTGCTTCAGGCAAATTGAATTCGCCGGGATTTTGGCGGGCACGCAGCAGCGCGTGTTAGCTGAGAAATGGATCGACTTCATGCTCTCGAGGACCTTTCAAGAAGAACTGCCGCTAAATATGTTTGTCTTCCCCGTACATCAAGGGGCAGCCTTGCCCAGTGAATTTGTAGATTATGCAGAATTAGCTGAGCAGCCCGGATTGGTGAGCCCTGAGGAAATCGCGCTGCATAGAGAGGAATGGATCTTAGCCTGGACAGAAACGGTGCTGCGCTGATCTCTGATTTCCGCTAATGAAACAAAGACCTCGTTTTTCAAACTTGCTTTGGCTGCTGCCGCTTGCTTTTCTTGCGATATTTTATTTTTTCCCCATTAGTCGCATCTTTTCTATAAGTTTCGCGGAGAGCGATGGGGGTCTTTTTCAAGCTCTTTCGGAAATGTTTCGGAGCAGCTATATCCGCGGTGTGCTGAGTTTTACATTCTGGCAAGCTGTGCTTTCTACGATCCTCACTTTGATTTTCGCAGTTCCGGCAGCATGGATATTCGCGCGCTTCGAATTTCGAGGAAAAGATTTTCTTAGGGCATTGAGCGCGATCCCTTTTGTGTTGCCTACTTTGGTTGTGGCAACTGCTTTTAGTGCATTGCTTGGCCCGAGGGGTTGGATCAATCTGGCTCTGATGGATTGGCTGAATTTGGATGCAGCGCCCATTCAATTTATGAACACTTTATGGGCGATCTTGATCGCCCATATTTTTTACAATGCGACCATCGTGCTGCGTATGCTTGGCGATTTTTGGGCAAAAATCGATCCAGGCACAGAGCAGGCTGCGCGCACGCTGGGGGCAAGCCCATTCAAAGCCTTCATGAAAGTGGCTTTACCAATATTGATGCCGGCTCTATTGGCGGCAGCTCTTTTGGTTTTCATTTTCGATTTCACTTCTTTTGGCGTCATCCTCATTTTGGGCGGTCCGCAGTTTTCAACCATCGAAGTCGAGATCTACAATCAAGCGATTTCCTTATTTAACTTACCATTAGCAGCCAGCCTCTCGCTCCTGCAACTGCTGGCTACTTTGCTGATGGCGCTGATTTATTCACGCCTGAGTAAAAAGCTTTCGCGGCCTATGCGCATCACCGCACCTAAAAGCAATCGGCGGCCATTGAGCAGCGCAAGATATAAGGGCTGGGTAATCGCCTATTTGTTGTTGATCTTTGTATTCTTTGCCAGCCCCTTGCTGGGTTTGGCAGGTCGTTCTGTGAGCCGCCTGGATGCAGAAAAGCAGCAGCGCGGTGAAATTGAAAGGGGATTTACTCTCGATTATTATCGCGGTCTATTTACAGAGGAGCGTGAAGATATCTTCTTTGCGCGGCCGGGCAAGGCAATTCAAACATCTCTGCGCTATGCAGGTTCAACCGTGGCTTTGGCGATGTTGATCGGGCTGCCAGCAGCATGGGGAATTGCCCATCGAACGAAATCGATCTTCGGGCGCATCCTCGATCCGCTGTTGATGCTGCCGATCGGCACCTCGGCGGTGACGTTGGGGCTGGGCTTTATTGTGGCGCTCAATCGCCCACCTCTGGATTTGCGTGCATCCCCATTGCTCATACCCATCGCCCACACTTTGGTGGCGCTGCCCTTTGTGGTGCGCTCTTTGGTGCCCGCCTTGCGCAGCATTAGCCCGCAATTGCACGCCGCCGCTGCTGTCCTGGGTGCAAAACCTCGCCAGATCATGCGCACTATTGATCTTCCATTGGTGGGGCGTGCTGTCCTCGTTTCGGCCACTTTCGCTTTCGCGATATCGCTTGGCGAATTTGGGGCTACGGCCTTGATAGCGCGGCCAGAATTCCCCACCATTCCAACCTTGATTTTTAAATTGCTGGGGCAGCCAGGGGCATCTAATTATGGGCAAGCAATGGCCCTGAGCACGCTGCTAATGCTCCTGACAGGTGGCGCAATACTGGCAATAGAAAAGCTGCGCATTGCTGATGTGGGCGAATTCTGATGCTGACGATCAAAGATCTTCACAAGAGCTATGGCTCAAAGAAGGTGCTGGAGAACTTCTCCCTGGAGCTTCCCGAGGGCGAAATCCTGGTCTTGTTGGGGCCAAGCGGAAGTGGTAAATCCACCCTATTGAAATTGATCGCGGGGCTGGAGCCCATGGATCAGGGCGAGATTTTTTGGGAAGGCCGCAATTTACAGGATGTGCCCACGCATAAGCGAGGAATTGGTTATATGTTTCAGGATTACGCGCTTTTCCCACACCGCAAGGTGGCTGGAAATGTGGCCTTTGGCCTTGAAATGGCGGGAAAGAATGAGGCGCGGATAGATCAGAGAGTATCAGAAGTGCTCAAAATGCTTTCACTGGAAGGCTTTGAGAAGCGAGACGTCGCAACCCTTTCCGGAGGTGAACAACAACGTGTGGCCTTAGCGCGCTCACTGGCTCCCAAGCCAAAATTGCTTTTGTTGGATGAACCGCTGGGCTCGCTGGACCGCGCCTTGCGCGAGGAATTGGGGAGCGATCTGGGGCGCATCTTAAGGGCGAGCCGGCAGAGCAGTATTTATGTGACTCACGATCAGGAAGAAGCCTACGCAATTGCGGATCGCATCGTGTTGTTGGATGAAGGGCGCATTGCCCAAATCGGTGCTCCGCAGGAACTTTATCATTCGCCAAAATCTAAGTTCGTGGCAAAATTCCTTGGCCTTGAAAATATTTTTTCTGCGCAGATTCGTGCGGGGAGGAATGGGAAATTTGCACAGACTGCTTTGGGCACTTTCCCCGTTGCCGAAGAAAGTGAAGAGGGCCAGGCCAGCCTTTTGCTCCGCCCAGACCGTATCCGCATGGATGACAAAGGGGAGATGCTCTTTCGGGGGCGCTTGCTTCGAAATAGCTTTCGGGGAAGATATTCTGATCTGGAAATTGAGATTGATGGAAACAAAATTCTTGTGCAGTTAACAAGGGGTGCATTGGCTTTGAAAAAGGGCGATGAAATCACACTCTCTTTGAATCCATTAGAATGCGTGCAGGTGCTAGCGAATGAGTAAAAAGCTCACAGTTATTAAATGTCATCCAGATGGTGAAGAAATGTGGCGTTGGGAAGGCCGTGAATTAGATCGTGGCGAAAACTTTGTGTTCCTGGAAGCCATTTTTGAAATGGAAGAACATTTCGTTGGTGGATTGCATTTGCTTAAGGGTGATCGATTATTGGAGCGCTATTACTCGGATCGCTGGTACAACATTTTCGAGGTCTTTGATGGCCGCAAGGGATTATTCAAGGGCTGGTATTGTAATTTGAGCGAGCCGGCTGAATTGGGGGAAAGTGAAATTCTTTTTCGAGATGTGGCGCTGGATCTAATTGTTTATCCAGATGGCCGTCAGGAAGAATTGGACCAGGATGAATTTGACGCGCTGGATATTAGCGAGGAATTGAGAGCAAAAGCGCTGATCGGCTGGGACGAATTACGCCAGCATTTTCATGATTTGTATAAAAAATAATCCGCAATTGCGGATTATTTTGGTTTAGTAAGTAATCTATAGGATGCTAAGCAGCACTTCAATGATTGAGTCGCCATAAATCCAGGCAAGCCAGATCAGCGAGCAAATACAGCAGAGCAATGCCAGGGTGATGGCTCCTCCTATTAGCAATAGATTTCTGCGGCCTTTTGATGGCGCTTCTTCGATCTCAGGTGTGCTCAATTTAGGCCTCCCGCTGGCGATTGGCCCTGCGCCACATCAGCCAGATCACCCAAGAGCTAATCATCACAAGAAAGATGCCAACAAATATGGGGATCAGGATCGCTAATATGGATAAGACCGTTGAGACGATATCTTCGAGGATACTGACGCCAATATTGCCCACGCCGCCTGTGGTGGCTGTGACGGCTGGGCGCAGTGTGCCTGCTTTGGCCGCATGCACGCCGCCTGAAATCAGAACACCAGCTGCCAACGCAAGCACGGGATGGAGATTGGTTAACACCGAAGTGCTTGAAGCAAAGAGGATGGCTCCAGCGGCCGGGCGAACAAAGCTTTGCACGGCGTCATTTAAGTGGTTGATCGCAGGTAGCTTATCTGCGAAAAATTCAATTACAGATAAAAAGAAGAGCAAAGCAATAATCCAGGGGTTTGAAAGCGTATCCCAGGGGGCTTCGAGAGTCATTAGATCTGTGTAGCGATTGACCAGCGCCACGATCAATAAGGGGATATAGGCATTCAGGCCAGCGCTGGCTGAAAGACCAAAAGCTGAAAAAATGCCGCTAAGGATTTCCATTCTACTGCTCCAATTTCCTGGTTGTTGTTGACCTTATTTAACTTTAAAATTCTATCATTTCCGTATTAGAGGGATGTTTGCACAGAAGTTCTCCTATGTATATGGTACAAAGACCGCGAAATGGTCATTAATTTGATGAAAATAGCACGAGCAAAAGTCCTGGTATTTACCTTTGCGCTTCTTGTAGGTGCATGCGAATTGCAGACCACAACACCTACTCCCGAAATTGCCACAGATGCGGTAACGGTGCAGAGCAGCGTAACCGCCAGTGAGACAGAGCCTGAAGCAACTTTGACAAAAAATACACTTGAGCCTTCTCCCCAAGCCAGTGAGACCAGCACCGAAATAGTTCCAGTCGAAGAGGGATTAAATCCGCTAACTGGTTTGATCGTGGCGGATTTTGACCTTTTAAATCGACGACCTGTGGCCGTAAAGATCACAGCTTATCCGCGCAGTAATCGACCTCAATGGGGCTTGAGCAAAGCTGATATTGTTTATGAGTATTATCACAACAACGAGCTGACCCGCTTTCATGCCATCTTTTATGGAGAAAATGCTGATTGGGCGGGTCCGATCCGCTCAGCGCGTTTGCCGGATGAATATTTGATGGATGGCTACGGCAGCTCGATGGCCTTCGCCAGCGCCGATTCACGCATTCGCGATCAACTTTACGCTTCTTTCCCTGATTGGCGTTTGGTGAGCGTGATGGAGGGCAATTGCCCACCCAATCCGGTGTGCCGCTACGATCCAGAGCTTTTCAATCATTTGCTTGCCAACACGGCTGAAGTCAGCGAATATATTGAGGCAGTGGGTGGTAATAATAAGGTGCAGGATCTAAGGGGCATGCACTTCGCGGATCAGAAACCGAAATCCAATGATGAGGTCGAGCGGATTTATCTGCGCTATTCCTACGCGGCCTACTCCTACTGGGATTATGATCGCGGCAAGAAAAATTATGTGCGCTATCAGGATGCCTGGGATGATGTAGGCGGACGCGGAGCTGGCTATTATGTTCTGACGGATCGCTTAAATAGCGAAGCAATTACAGCGGACAATGTTGTGGTGCTGTATCTGAATCATTTCCACTCTGTTTATAAAGCCGCAAGTGGTGGATTGCCAGCCACAGAGATCGTGGATATGGATTTTGATGGGCGCGGAGAGGCCTATGCCTTTCGCAACGGCCTTGCTTATCCCATTGAATGGGTGCGTGATTCAGATGGTGTGCTGCATCTCGAATATGAAGATGGCAGCCCCTTTGATTTCAAGCCCGGAAACACCTGGTTTCAAATATTTACAGATGAAAGTAAGCTGGATGCCGAAGGAGATACCTGGTATTTCAACTTCGTATTTCGGCGTCCGTAATTCCCCACAATTTAGATTAAAAACCCCATTCCCAGGAACCTACCTCGGCTATTAATTCATGGGCGGTCATGTCCATATGGATCGGCGTAATCGAAACATAACCATCGCGCATGGCCCCGATGTCGGTACCCTCTTCAGGCTTGCCCGTGGGGGATTCGCCACCGATCCAGTAATATGGGCGGCCATAAGGATCTTCTCGGCGAACAAGTTCGTTGCGATAGATACGTAAGCCCAAACGCGTTATGCGAAAGCCCTTGATTTCATCCAGTGGCAAAAAGGGAATATTTACATTGAGTAAAGTGTTGTGGGGCAAATCTTTCTGGCGCACTTGCTCAATCACGCGCTTCGCGATCGCGGCCGCGGCTGTGAAATCTTTCTTACCCTCGAAATCAGTGGGTGTGTCCAGTGAAAATGCAACGCCGGGCAGGCCGCTGATGGCAGCCTCCATCGCAGCGGTGACTGTGCCGGAATAAGTAACATCTTCACCCATGTTGGCATATGGATTGATGCCGGAAACCACCAGATCAATTTTCTTTTCGATAAGGCCCAATGCAGCCAGAGCCACGCAATCTGAAGGCGCGCCATCGCTGGTGTAGGCCTTTTCCCCGTCAGACATCACTGTTTTGCGCACGCGCAGAGGACGGTGGAGTGTTTTAACGTGTCCTGAAGCCGACCAATTCTTATCAGGGGCCAGAACACTGACATCGCCGATCTCGCGCATTGCGCCAGCAAGGGCAGAGATGCCCGGATATAAAACACCATCATCGTTGGTTACTAAAATATGCATAATCTTCTTTCCTTTGCCATCTACAATATTGTATTCCCCCAGATAGGTCTATTATAATGTGGATAGGCAGGAGTAGAAAATCAATGGAAAAAGTTGAAAATCAAATAGAGATTTCCAGTCCAACGCATAATTGGCTAAAAAAGATCAATGTGTCTTTCGTGCCCGGTCCGGCAGATGCAATGCTGGAAGAGTTCATGGGTGGATTGCTGCAACGCTTTGGAGAACTTGGGCACAAGGTGGAAGAAGTACCAAGCGATGATACGAAGGTCTTGTTCACAACTGCGAACTATGGCGAATCAATTTCATGGCGCAAGGCCATGCTTTTCTCCGCGCGCAGAACTTTTAAATTAAAGAAATCTCCAGTTGTCTATACCCTGATCCGAATCACGCCCGATCAGTTCAGCGAAATATTGGATCATTTCTCATGGGCATTGGAAAAAGACCCGCGCAATACGGATGATTTTCAATTTGAGGGGCTTTCGCCATTGGCACACAGTGTATTGATCGAGCAGGGAGATCGCGGCGGCCCCATTCTTTGCCTGCAACGGATGCTGCAAGCGCAGACCAAAAGCATCCGCATCCTATTGGTGGTGGGGCAGGATAGCGTGGAGCGCGTCTATCATTTTGACCTCGTGGGCGCTTATCCGGTGAGCTTGGCTAGTGAGGGCGATGCCTTTCTGACGGACGTTGCATTGCGCGTAGTGACCACCGAGAGCACTCAGGAAATCACTAATCACAAAGTAGTGGGTGAAGAGATCGAAGGCGAATTGTGGCAAGGATTGAGTACGCCCGAAGCCATGCGCATGGCTGGCCGGGAATTAGGCAAGCGCAATTTCTTTACTGAAATGGTGCGCATCGAAGACCTGGTGCATGTGCCTGCAGTGAACGATTCGGTCGCCAGCCAATACAGCGAAGGTTGCTTTGCTACCTGGGATGCACATCTGAATGCTTTGGTCGCAACCGTGACAGGCAGTGCGCGCCCGGTGGATAAAGGAAATATCAGCGATGATGATCTGGCCGTGATCACAGGAGTGCGCGAAGATGGCGCGGGCGCTGAAGTGCGCCATGTGGATGGCAATAGCAACGATCCGCCTTCATCAGAAGCGGTGGAAATGATGGATATGGATGAATTGCTGCCCCAAATTGAGCATGAGACGGTGGGCGGCGTAAAGAGCAAGGTGCCAGTTATCCGCTCGAAGCTGCACGGCCATCGCGGCGTGAGCGCCTTTGATCCGAAATTGGTGGAATATGTTCCACTGGATGCCCCCTACTATCATTACCTGGTTTCCTGCGCTACGGAAGCCCAGGCGGTGGGTATCAAGGCAGCATTTAGCCGAGCAGAGTGCCTGATTAATCCGGATGATCCGCGCAAGGCGGCTTTCACGGTTTTACCTGGGCATGGCTTGGTGGTGGTGGAGAAATGGCAGGAGGACAAGAAGCCATTCCAATTGCTTTGGGAATTCATGGATGATGGCAAACTAGTGATCGATTCGCATATTCCACAGGGCCAAATGGATTATGAAGGTGGCGAGGATGGGCGTTTGTATTTGAGCGAGGAGAAGGTGCCCCTATGAGATCAAAATGGATTTGGATCATCATTTCTGGCCTAGCCTGGCCGGCTATTCAATATGCGGCATTCCTTGCCCGTTTCGGGATCAACATCGGACAGCTTACTTATACAGATGCGCTGATTGACTTTGGCTTGTTTGGATTGCTGGCTGGTTGGCTCTTTTTCTTTATCCAGGGACGAGCCGCAAATAGCAAACAAGCTCGTTATGCCAGACTCGGATATTTGCTAGCGACACCCCTGGCCTATTTCTTTTCTCTGAGTGGTGGATTGTTATTTCCAGGAATGATCGGCGTGGCTATTGTGGGATCCATTCCTCTGGTGATTGGCGCAGGCTTGGGATTGCTGCTTGGAGGCATGGGCTCCGCAGGCTAAGCTATTCTACGAATTTCAAACGCATAGAAGACCAATCTTCGTTTATCGCGATCAGGCTGACAGCATCCATGCCGATAGTCTTTGCATAATTCCAGATCGAATCGCGATTGATCTCAGCCCTATATTTCTTTGAAGATACCTTAGGGTAAGCCAGCCAAATTCGGCCATCTTTTTTAACGCGCTCTTTGGCCCTCGGATATCAAGGCTTTCATCTCCTTTTCGGTGATACAGAAAATATGGACTTGATCAAAAGGGCCATCACCCTGCTCAACAATTGTTGTTCCCTTGGGAAGTGCGCTCATTAATGGAAAAAATTCATGAGGGGCATTAAGGGCCAGCAGACTCTGATCTTCTTTGACGAAAAATTTCTGAGGCAGTGTTTTTGGCATGCTTTCTCCAAATTTATTTGTTTTCAATATTAGCCTGATTTACCCTTAATTGAGGGCTCATTTGGGCCGGGGAAAATCGCAATATACTTTTATCCCGCAAGCTGAGGAGGCAAAGATGACACATCCGATCGTTCATATTGAAATATCAAGCAAGAATCATAAAGAAAGCGCCAAATGGTACGCAGATGTATTTGGCTGGGAAACACAGGAATTCCCTGAACAGGATTATTCGACCTGGTCTGGAGGGGAAGAGGGCGTGGGCGGTGGATTCAATGCGATATCTGATGATTTTCTAGCGGGCTCGATCACATTTTATATTCACACCGATGATCTGTCCGCTTCGCTGGCAAAGGTAAAAGAAAGCGGTGGAGAAATTCTCCTTGAGAGTTATGAGATCCCAACAGTGGGCACGATGGCAAGCTTTAAGGACCCCAGCGGAAATGTAGTTTCATTGCTGCAACCCGCGCCTGACGCTGAAATGTAAAAGTGCTTAGTAAAGACATAAAAATAGGCCGAGCTTATTGCTCGGCCTTTTTAATTTATAGGTGAGGATTTACTCGGCCAGCATTTCGCGCAAGACAGTATGCAGGATGCCGCCGTTGCGGAAGACCTGCGTATCCAGCGGTGTATCCAGGCGCGTGATTACGTTAAAGACTTTTTCGCTGCCATCTTCTGCTTGCGCGCGCACGGTTAGCTCTGCGCCGGGCTGGGTGATGGCGCTCATGCCCTCGATATTGAATATTTCTTTGCCTGTTAGTCCGTGTGTTTCCCAGCTTTCACCCTCCTTGAATTGCAAGGGTAGGACGCCCATGCCAACAAGGTTTGAACGATGGATGCGCTCGTAGGAAACTGCGATCACCGCTTTTACTCCAAGAAGGAGCGTTCCTTTGGCGGCCCAATCGCGGCTCGAACCAGTGCCATATTCTTTTCCGGCCAGGACAACGAGGGGCGTGCCTTCTTTGATGTAATGTTGTGAGGCTTCGAAGATGCTGGTGGCTTCGCCATCCGGGATGATCTGTGTGTAGCCACCTTCTTTGCCATCGGCCAGCTGATTCTTCAAGCGAATATTGCCAAAAGTGCCGCGCGTCATAACGCGATCATTGCCGCGCCTTGAGCCATAGGAATTGAAATAGGCCACCGCAATATCCTGATCGATCAGGTACTTGCCTGCGGGGCTATCCACAGGGATGGCTCCAGCTGGGGAAATATGATCGGTGGTAACGGAATCTCCAAGCACCACAAGCGCACGCGCTCCTTTGATATCTTCCAATAGTGGAAGCGTGTCACCCAGATCTTCGAAGAAAGGCGGTTCTTGAATGTAGGTGGATTTGGCTTCCCAATCGTAAAGCTCGCTGCCTGAAGCCTTGATATTGTTCCAGGTTTCATTGCCATCGAAAACGTTGGCGTAGCGCTCAGCAAACATGCTGGGCTGCACACTCTTTTGGACGGTGGCCATCACTTCTTCGTTGCTGGGCCAGATATCTTTTAGATAAACTGGATTGCCATCGCGATCTTCCCCAAGGGGGTCTGTATCCAGATTGATATCCACAGTTCCAGCGAGCGCATAAGCCACCACCAATGGCGGTGAGGCTAAATAATTGGCTAAGGAATAGGGATGGATGCGGCCTTCAAAATTGCGATTACCCGAAAGGACAGCGGATGCGACCAGGTTTGCACTGGTGACCGCTTTGACCACTTCTCCGGGAAGTGGTCCGGAATTCCCTATGCAGGTGGTGCAGCCATAGCCCACGAGGTTGAAGCCCAGCTCGGCAAGCGGCTCCATTAATTCAGCGGCTTCCAAATATTCGGTAACGACTCGTGAGCCCGGGGCCAGGCTGGTTTTCACATAGGGCTTTACCTGCAGCCCAAGTTCCACCGCCTTTTTCGCGAGCAAGCCTGCGCCCAGCATTACGGAAGGGTTAGAGGTATTGGTGCAGGATGTGATCGCTGCGATCACTAAGGCGCCGTGACCCATTTCTGTGCGTGTGCCATTGGTGCCGAAGGAAACCGTGGTATCCAGATCATCTTCCTTGAGCGCAAAACCGCGTTCGCCCTTGGATGCCAATAAAGCTTCACGGAATGAATGCTTCATGGCATTCAGGGTAACGCGATCCTGTGGTCGCTTGGGGCCTGCCAGGCTGGGATCGACATCTCCCAGATCCAATTCGACCGTGAAAGTAAATTCAGGATCGGGCGTATTTTTATCGCGGAAGAGCATTTGCTCTTTGCTGTAGGCTTCTACTAGATCGATCCTTTCTTCGGAGCGGGCTGTGAGCCGCAAATAATTGAGGGTTTCATCATCCACGGGGAAGAAGGTGATCGTGGCGCCATTTTCTGGCGACATGTTGGCGATCATGGCGCGATCAGCCAGCGACATAGCGCTCAGGCTGGAGCCGAAGAATTCAACAAATTTTCCGACCACGCCTTTTTCGCGCAGTATTTGGGTGATGGTGAGGGTCAGATCGGTGGGTGTGACGCCTTCTTTGAGTTGGCCATGTAATTTGAAGCCGACCACATCCGGCGTGAGCATATCAATGGCACGACCAAGCATGGCGGCTTCTGCTTCAATGCCACCCACGCCCCAGCCCACGACACCCAGTCCATTGATCATCGTTGTGTGTGAATCGGTGCCCACCAATGTGTCGGGATAGGCGAACAGCTCGCCATCTTTCTCTTCGCTGAGCACAACACTGGCTAAATATTCCAGATTGACCTGATGCACAATGCCCGTTGCTGGCGGCACTACGCGGAAATTATCGAATGCCTGCTGGCCCCAATGCAAAAATTCATAGCGTTCTTTATTGCGCAAAAATTCCAGCTCCGAATTGCGCTGAAGGGCATCCTCGCTGGCAAAGAAATCAACATGCACGGAATGATCCACGACGAGATCTACCGGTATGCGTGGATTGATCTTAGTGGGATCGCCACCCATGCGCGCCAGAGCGGCACGCATCGCAGCCAAATCCACAATGGCGGGCACGCCGGTGAGATCTTGCATCACTATTCGCCCGGGCTTGAAAGGCATAGCAATGCGTTCTTCGGTCTGAGCATTCCAGGCGGCTAAATTGAGCACATCCTGCTCGAAAATATCGATGCCATTCACGCCGCGCAAGGCGCTTTCCAAGAGTATACGAATTGAAAAGGGTAGTCTCGAAAGCTTGGTGTGGCCGTCTAGTTCTAATTGCTTTAGGCTGAAGTATGAGTAAGTATGCTCTTTAACTTTTAAGGTTTTTTTGGTGTTCAATGGGTCTGAAAACATGCAATCTCCTGCGGCAAGAATGCCAGATTAATTATACCTTTCGAGAAATTAAAGATAATTAAAAGAATAACTTTGAATATTGGGACTTGACAATCGAAGAAGTAACTGTATAATAATCACTAACCCATATAAACGGGTAACCCAAATAACCCTTACAGGAATAAAGATTATGCCAGTAACCGATGTCATCAGCGAAAGCAAAAGTGAAACTTTCACCTTTAGCCTCGATCCGGCTGTGAATGTCTTGCACTCTTTTATGCTGGTCACCATGACAGAAGAGCGCTCTGGCCTGGGTGAATGGGTGCTTAATACGCGCAGGGCGATGAGCGAATCGGAATACCAGGATCATCGCCTGGTGATGATCGGTTTCTACTTCCTGCTTTCGCCTGACCGTCAATGGGCCAGCTTCGATGCCTTTTTGTCTCATTTTGCCAGCCGAGATCCCATTGAAATGCGGGATCATCTATTGAAAATGTATTGTGAGATTGGGGGCAAAAAAAGGGAATTCAAAGAGTTCGATCAGGAAAAGGTGCTGTCCAGCGCGGATAATTATGTCGAATTTCTGAGTGAAAGATTTGGTTCCAGCAATGTTGATGAAAAATTAGAGCGCGAGGCCTATAAATATGCACTTCAGCCTGAAAAAATGCAGGCATTGATCGTGAACCATTTGCGCGAAATGTGGGAACGATATTTTGAATTGGAATGGAAGAAAATTCGTCCTATGCTGATGGATTCAGCTGAAGCTTTTCGCCAGGTAAATCTGGATCAGTTGGATATCGAAAGCGCGATTGCTTTAGTGACGCGCGAAGACAAGCAAAATCCGCAGATGAAAAAGTGGTTGGAAAATATTGAAAAGATCATTTTTGTTCCTTCCGCCCATCTTGGCCCTTATACCGGTCGCGTGCACAGTAAAAATACGATGTGGGTGCTTTTTGGTGCACATATTCCCGAAGGCGTGGATGTTGATGCGCCAGATCTGAGCCGAGCGGAATTGGTCGTACGATTGAGCGCTTTAGCGGATAACGATCGGCTGCGTATTTTGAAATTGTTGGCTGAAGAAGGTGAGCTGAAATCCCAGGATATTCAAGAGCGCCTGGGTCTCAGCCAATCGGCCTCTTCGCGCCAACTCAAACAATTGAGCGCCACCGGCTTTTTGAGCGAGCGGCGCTGCAGCGGGGCCAAATGCTATGAATTGTATTGGCCCAAAATCGAAGAAACCCTGGATGCCTTTTCACTATTTCTGGCAACTGGAGCAAAAGAGCTTGAGATTGCTTAGCTCAAATTGGAGGTAATTATGACTAATTTTACGTGGAAAGATGTTTATGTTGCGGAAGAAATCCGTAATCAACGGCTTGCAGAAGCTGAATTCGAACGAGCGCTTCAATTTCAGCATGCGGATAGGGAAAGTGGCCGCATGGCGAAATGGATGATCGCATTGGGCGCAAAAATTGAACAATGGGGCTGTCGCCTGCAATCCAAATATCAACGGGTGCTGAGCAAGCAAGAGGCCGCAGCTTTGGGAAGCGGGATGATCATGCTGCGGGAAAGCGGCAGCCATCGAAATTGCTGAATAATGTCTTCATAGGTATAGACCTTTTGACGATCAAAATCCCTTCACTCGCCAGTGCTGAAGGGATTTTGATTTAATGTAGTTCTTTAGGGATTAGCCCATACGGGGGATGTGAGAATTTGCTGTTCTTACCCATAATTAGTAATTCCTTTGCATTTATTTTGGAGCCTCAAATGAGCAGAAAAACTTTGATTTTTTCGCTGCTTGCAATCTTCGCCTTATCGGGTTTCCACTTATTCCCAACAAGCTTTGGATCAATTGAACCCAATTTTGTGAAGCTTGGGCCAGGGGGGAGCTCGGGGTTTACAGGACAAAGAGCAGCAAATAATGCTGGCCTCATAAGCATTGATGCTGGCATACTTAAAATTGCTGAAGATTTCGGTGACGCGGCCGGGACTCTATCAATAGCTGATTTTGTTTGGAATGATCTCAATGCCAATGGTATTCAGGATGAAGGCGAAGAGGGAGTGGAAGGCGTAGAGGTAAGGCTCACCAATGTAAATACAGGGAATAGCCTGAGCACGATCACAAATGATCAGGGGAAATATATTTTTTCCAGTCTGCTTTCAAGTGCTTATCAATTAAAATTTTCTGCTCCAGCGGGTTTTGATCTAACATTGCAAAATCAGGGTTTGGATGATGAATTAGATAGTGACCCTGACCCACTAAGTGGTGAAACGGCTATATTCACACTAGCAGATTTTGATATTACTGCGATGGATGCCGGATTAACGGAAAGCGATGGTTCTAGTGGTGGGAGTGGGACGGTGAGCTATTGTGTGGGTCCGGAATTGGTTGATTTCCCTGATGGAGTATCGCCACTAAGCGGCCAGGTAGTTGAAGACCCTAGCTTGCTTTCCTTACGACCGGTCTTCTTATCAGTTTCGCTCTTCCCGCCATCTGTGCGCCCACCAATGGGCCTATCTGTTACCCCTCTGACCTATCAATTTTACATTGGGGATGGCGATACACGATTGCTGACAGCTTTCTATGGTGAATATCCAGAAATCCTCTTTGATCCCGAGCTAACGGGCGCAACAAACAACGTGCCCGAAGGATCGGCCATAGTTGGCGATCTTGTCTGGTTTGATCTCAATGCCAATTCGCTGCAGGATGAAGGCGAGCCCGGTGTCCCGCGCATTCCTGTGACCCTTTATGTAAATGGAAGCACATTTGCCAAGACCGTAACAGATGATAATGGCGCCTACTATTTTGATTACTCATCGGCCACAGAGGCTGCTGATATTCAGCTCGAGTTTGACATTCCTCAGGAATATGATGCTTATTACTTCGTTTCCAAAGATGTGGGGCCCGACACCAGCATAGATAGTGATGTTTATGTGGAGGGCTTTACGGAATTGCTGCGCATTCCAGCCGATGTTGGAAGTTTTGATCTCAGTATTGACGTAGGCTTGCGCCGCTCAACAGATCGTATAGAGGGTGTGCGTTCAGGGCGCGTATTCTACGAAGATATCCGCCAGCAATTTTGTGGCTGTGTGATCACTGCGGGGGCAGATCCAGCAGTGGCAGCGCAGATTCAAAGCTGTGGTTTTGCATTAAGCTCAAATACCAATGACATTGGCGCATCTGGCGTGGATATTGTTCAGCTTGGCCTAATTGCGCAGCAAAACAGTACAGATAATGTCTGCTCAAACCCCAATTTGAGTGGAAATTTGTATTGCACGGAAGTGACTTTGGAAGGCGCCAAAGGGCAGGAGCTCTATACCTATTGGAATATCAATAATCGCGACCACTTTGTCTATGATTCCTCGATGGCTGCATACACATGGGCCAAAAACCTGCCATCCAATAACGAGCAATTTGATGTGCTAAGTGACGGCTTAAACGGGGAAACTCTTTCTTTTGAAAACGTTATTGTGATGCTGACAACTATGACGCAGATCAATTCAGCAGGAACCATCTTTGAAATGGATCTACAAACCACGACCGGCCAGGCTTATATCTTCCGCAGTGGGCAGATGTTCCCAGCTACATGGAGCACGATCAATGGCGAATATGAACAATCTACTGGCTTGTTGAGGCCCTATCGCTTCCTCGATGAAAATGGCAATCCTTTCCCCTTTGCTCCGGGACAAACTTTTGTGCAAATGTTGCACAGCTATCATGGATTTGAAGAATTGAGCGATGGTGTTTGGCGGGCGCGATTTTATGCGCCGCTCTACACACCCTGATTTGGCAACATAAAAAAAGCTCCGCAAAAGAGCGATAGATTCAAAGCGTCAGATTGATATTGCTGTGTCTTTGAACATATAGATATCAAGTGAAAAAGCTGGATTTCCAGATAAGTACTTGATCCAATTTCCGATATTCGGGTCTGTAATCAATGGCGTAATAGATTTCTGTAAAATATACAGCGTCAATTTGCCCTATTAATTATGGGTCGTATGCACCTATTCAATATTCTATTATTAGTCATACATATCTAGTTAGAAAGATTGTTTCTAAATACCTCCCGCAACCAGATGAAAATAGGAGCCAAAGTGCCAGAAAGGAAAAAAGGCGACAGAAAAAGAGCGACAGATCTGAATAAGATGGAACGAGCAGAAGAGGACGAAAGAAAGGTAATAAAAAAGCCTATTTCGAGAAAGGCGACCGCCTCCTATGAAGATCCATTTTTCCGAAAGGGAGATGTTACAGGCAATCCCAAAAAATTCGACGATCCCATTCTTGGTAAACCTGACCCATCGAAATTTGATGATCCTATCCTTGGGACTGACAAATTGGACAAAATCAAAAAACCAACGGACGACGATCTAAAGTAGATTGTCGATCTGCTTCTTTTATTAGTCGCGCGACCTTAGTTTGCGGATGCGTCCATAAAGGAAAGTGACCGGCGCAAGCACGAGGGCTGATGCCAACAGGGCCGCACGTAGCGAGAACGCTCGCCCGATCCAACCCAGAACTGGCCCGCCACCGAGCTGGCCTAGCGCGTCTAACTGTCCTGTCATGGAGAGGAGCGTGGCGCGCAATTTCGAATCAATTTGCTGATTAAGCCAGGCGTTGGTAAGGGGGAATGAAAGCGCGCGCAGCACATCAAAAATGAGCAGGGCGGCAATGGCTATGAAGAATTTTCCTGATAATGCAAATATCAGAATGGTCGCTACCATCCCGGAAAAGATGATTTGCAGCGCTTTTAGTAACTGCACGCTCTTGCTGGTATCTACAAAACGTCTTGCAATAGCGTTTCCCAGGAGCCCAAGCAGCAATACTGCTGCATTGAGCACAGCAAACCAGGCAATGGCATCCATTTCGAATCCAGCCAGATCAGGGAATTCAAAATTTTCAAGAAGCAAAGGCTGTGCCAATCGGTCCCAGGCTTCGCTATAAAGGCCGACCAATAGAGCGATCATGCTAAAAATGACAAGTATCTGCCGGCCTCGCAATACGGAAACACCCTCTTTTACTGGTTTCCAAAAATCCTGCCAGCTTTCGCGCTCCTCTTTGGGCGCAGCTCTGAAACCTTCCTCAGGCATAAAGAGGGCCATGAAGAGAGCCATTAGCATCATCGTGCCACCACCAACGAGAAAGGGGATTGCCAAATTGATGTTTGCAAGCACAACTGCAAAAGGGATAGCGATAAGGGCGCCCAGCATATCCAGTTGATCGGCGCGCAGGAAAAGATCGCCAACTTTGTCGCTGCCAATTTCATCGGTGATCCAGGCCGAGTAGGCCCCACTCATGAAGGTCCAGCCAATGCCAGCAATCACTTGTGAGATGATCAGAAAAGAAAACAGGGGAAATAGGCCTTCGACGAGAATGCCAAAGCCGAGCAGAAAGAAACCGACAATCGATGAAAGACGGCGGCTATAGAGATCGGCCACCACACCTGTAGGGATTTCAAAAATGAATACAGTGCTTTCCAGCACGGTACCCGCCAAAATAAGTTGAAGCGGATCAAGGCCAAGCACATCAACACGATAGATGATATAGGTGGTGTAAGCTAGTTTCATGGCAAAGCCTGAAACAAAGCCTTCAAATAGAAAAATAAATGAAGCGCTTAATTTGTTCAAAACGTCTCCTCAATAGAAAATTAGTTTGAGGCGCTTCAGTTGATCTTTATATAAAGAAAGAGCCACTCACGTGGCCGCTTATTTAGAAAGAAAGCAAGAGGGAATTCACGGAGTGCAGATCAACCAGCGCAGTTCAAAAACTATTTGATTTTCTAAAGCTGGCATTTTGCACCTCCAAATTGATGGCTTAGTCTAACACGAGTTTTTCCACGATGCATAGGCTTATTGCAGAGCAGCCTGAATGATGATGCGCTGGTTATCCACCAGATAAGGGTAGCAGGAGATCAAAGTAAGCGTAGCGTCCGGGGAAGGATTCAATACATCCACCTGAGTGGGGCTGACCAGAAATGTGCTGGTGACCATATAGCTAAAGGTACTGCCATCAGTGTGCACAAGGATTTCGTCCCCTTCGTTTAATTGATCCAAGTGTCGGAAAATTTCTCCAAAAATATCGTTATGACCTGAGAGCACCAGATTGCCGATCTCCCCGGGATTTGCGCTGCCAATGTGCTGGCCCACGCCTCGCTTTAGCGATTCCCAGTCATCCCCTTGAACGATGGGGGCACTCACGTCCAATGAATCGATCTGGATTCTGCGCGCTTGCTGCGGGCCGGGCGTGGGCACAAGGATGGCAGCGCTGTAGGATTGCGCCTGGGGGCGTAGATGCGCCGGAATTTCTGCAATGTTTGGGCTTGAAGCCTGGCCTTCCTGTGGGGCGGTATGCCCGGAGGGCAAAACTACTGGACTGAGGAAGGGTGTTGGGCTGGAAGTGGGTGCTTCAATAAAGAAGGAAGCCACCTGCTCATTTAGCGCATTGAGCGAATTCCAACCGCTGGTAAACACAAAGATCAATCCCAGGACTGCCGAAATTTCTATCGCGAGCAGGAAGCGATCCAAAAATTTATTTGGCGAGGAGGAAGATTTAAATTTCGGATCGGAGGGCCTGGTCTTGTGTGCGGCTAATGGATCGGCCTCCGCAGATTCAGCGGCTTCCCGCTTCAGCGGGAGGAGTTCCTCATTTTCAAGAAAGGCATTCAAACGCCTTTGGCGATCCTGGCTGCGCCGCTCCATGAGCATGCGGCGTAATTCAGCCTCAGTTAATTCAGGGTGCTCATGCTTGGCGGACATACAAGCATTATAGCCCTGCCGCTTTTTTTCTCTATTTCGTCTGGCTTTCGATTAATTCCAGTAGTTCAGCGGCCAATTTTGGGCGGCTAAAATGTTCTTCCAAATAAGAACGGCCCGAGAGCCCCATTTTCCGGCTGGCCTTGGTTTGTTCGGCCATTTTTTCAATGGTCTGGGCGAGCTGCTCGGCATCCCCGGGTGGAGAAAATACGCCTGCCTGGGCTGCTTCGATCACTTCGCGGATGACGCCATCAATAGCGGTAATCACAGGTCGACCCGCGGCCATGTAATCGAAAACTTTATTTGGGTATACGGTTTTGTAAAGATCATAATCTTTCAATATCGCCAGGCAGGCATCGGAGCCTGCCAATGCAACAGCCATTCCTGATTTTGGAAGTGCAGGGAGGAAATGAATGTTGAAAAGATCAAATTTCAGAGCTTCCTGGATCAAGGCTGCTTTATCTTTGCCGTCCCCAAGAAGCACGATGGCAATTTCTGGTTTGTTTTTTAATAAGCGGGCGGCTTGCAACACGGTTTCAAGATCATTCGATAAGCCATGAGCGCCCGCGTAAAGAAGGACAAATTTCCCCTGCAAATTGTGCGTGGCGCGAAAAGATTCGCCTCGATCATCAGGATGAAACATGCTGGGATCAGCCCCATTAGGAATGATCGCTATATTCCGACCACCATGCGAACGAACGTGATCTTCGAAGCCAGGGGAATTGAGCAGTAATTGATCCGCGCGGCGATAAAGAAATTTCTCAAGCCATTTTGAAGCCTCAATTAATGGGCGGCTTGTTAATACTCCGGCAGCTATTGCGAAATCGGGCCAAAGATCGCGCACTTCAAACATGAAAGGTTTGCGCTTCAGAAAGGCAAGTAGACAGGCTGAAAAAGCCTGAAATAGTGGCGGGGAAGTGCCCCAAACAAGATCCACTTTTGATACACGCAGGCCGACAAAAAAGGAAGAGATCATAAAGGTGAAAAAGTTGAGCAAGCGATGCAGGAAAGAGCGATGCAGGCTGCGATAGGTGGCTGCGCGTAAAATTGTCAATCCTTTTTCTTGCGATGAAACATCCTCAGGGCGCTGACGTCCGGTGAGGTAGCTGATCGAAGAGGCAATGATGGTTACTCGATGCCCCTTTGAGACGAGATATTCGGCAAATTCAGCGTGGCGCGTTCCGCCGGCTTCTCCCAATGAGACGAAGGCCTGATGGATAAGCAAAATATGTAAGGATTTTTTTTCAGCGTTCATGATGATTTGGGAAAACTCCAGGTGCTGAACAAGCGATTTGGGAGACTGCTTTGGCAATCAAGGATCACGGAAAGGGCAGGCTCTTTTTGAGCATAACTTGGGGAATACCAGCCCATTGTGGGATCGCTTTTGGCGGAACCGATGAGCAGCTCCCCAGCCCGAATGATCGAAATTTCGCTCTTCGCAGAATCAGACCACAGCTTTAGCGCTATGGAACCCAAATGATGGTCCAGATGCAAGGTGTCAGCATCCAAACGCCATTCCAGATCAGGCAGCAGCCAATGCAATCGTATTGAAAAAATCTTCTGAGAGCGTTTCTTGCTCGTGATCAAATCGTTGATCTCCCACTTATTAACCTGTTTGACCCCTACCTGGCGTTCATGGCTAACACCAAGCCCCCGATAACCATTGTGAGAAGCTCTCGCATAATTCAGCTTGCCAGATTCAGAAGATTCGGATTCCAGTAACCTTGCTTGAGCCCAATCGAGCCAAAGGAAACGGCTGGCTGCACGCATTTGATCGCGTCCGTTGATCGTTACTGTATTGTGTACTCTGCTGCTGCTGAGAGCATTGTTCCAGGAGTCAGGGGCCGTGTAGAGATAGCTTCCGGTATCGCGGGCCACGTTAATTCCTTTCCACCACAGATCAAGATGCAATTGATCGGCATGCCCAGGGCGATTCTTGAATTTGGCAGCGCGAAAATAAGCCCAACTGTTTTCACCCTCAAGCCGTAAGGGACCCAGTTCGGTCTGGGGCATTTTTACCTTTTTGGCTGGCGCGGATAGCCAGAGGCTCATCTCGTCCCATTCACCGGCCGGAAAAGCGGCTTTATTTAAAAAGGTACTGGAAGCAGCCTGCAGTACAGGCCGATGATCTTCAAAGGCGAGAACAGTTAAAGGAAGTATGTAAGCACCATCATTTGGGCCAAGATTTGCAAGCTGGCCACTGCTTTTTTCGCAAAGCTCCAACTGCCATTGTGTAGCGGCCGCTAATTTTTCCATCACGGAATCTGGTAGCGGGTCCCCAATGTATTGGCAGAGTTGATTGGCCCATAAGCCAAGCTGCAATATCAAGCGTTGGTAATTGCTGCTGTGCTGGCTGTAGCTGCCATCTTCTTCAATTTGACCTTGAATCGCGCGGACGAAAGTTTTACGCCCAAGGCGTGCCCAGTTCTGTGAATGAGGATGCTGGGGAAGCAAAGCTGCGGCCGTCATAAGGCCTAAGGCTTCGCTGAGCAAATGATTGTTGTCTTGCGCGCGCGAATAAGATAAGGAAATGGGGATGCGCTTGGCATGAGCAGCTAGGCTGCTTGACATGAGAGCCATACGTTGGGCTGTGCTTTCTTTTGAATTGCGTAACAAGGGCAGGCAGAAGGCCAACGCGATCAAGCGCAAAGCCACTTCCTGGGCTGAAGACCAATGCGGCCCCCTATTTGGCGGATTGGCTGTACTAAATTCCTCAAATTTCTGCCAGAAGAAAGCAGCGTATTTTTCATCCTGATCAAGATGGTAAGCGCGCGCCAAAGTGCTTGCCCAGCCAAAGCGGCCTGTTTCCCAAAGAACTTTGATATCCGCATCTCCAGGAAGAGAGCTAGTGAATTTTGTCCAATGGCCTTTTATGGGCGGCAATAAATTCAAAGTGAAGGCTTTGTCGCCAAATAAGCGAATAGTTCCTGCAAGGATCTCATCGGCCTGAGATATGAGTTTTTTTTCGTTTTTTCCAAGAGCACGGGCAAGCGCTTTTCGACTGGGAATTAGCCCAATGTTTGAAATTTCGAGTGATGAAGTATCTGAAGCCAGGCCATGTATAGGGGATTGAAGCTGCATCAATCCACTGCGCAATTTAATTTGGTAGAGAATGTAGTTTAGGGCGCGAACAGGGCCAAGTTGCAGAAAAGCTTTCAAAGAGTTCATGAGAATTCAGAGGGGCCGCACAGGGCGGCTTGAATTTCGCGCCATCCTACCATTGTGGCATAGGGCCGTCAATCGCACTTGATTTCGGCCTAGCCTTCGCTATGCTAGAATCTCTTCTGTGAAAATCCGAAATAAACTTTTTATTATTCTTCTGGCGATTTTTGCTTTTCCCTCAATTATTCAAGCGCAAACAGGGGCAAAGCTCAAAATGGGGCCGCTTGAAGTAGATCAATTTCCATTAATCAGCGGCCTTGTAGATGCGCGAGATGTAGCGGGAAATTTCATTTTTGGCTTGAATGCTGATGATTTCACTATGATGGAAAATGGCAATCCAAGACCACTTAACAGCTTAAGGTTGACAGATGTCCCTGTGAGAATCGCAGTAGTAATTAACCCATCTGAGGCTTTTGCCATCCGAGATACTCAAGGTCTGAATCGTTTTCAGTATGTCAGACAGGCTGTAGATGAATGGGTAAATGCAATTGATGAGGGGATCAATTTAAGCCTGATATCACAGGCAGGACTGGAAATACCTTTTCGCCCGGCAAGTGATTGGCAAAGTGCTTTCCAAACATTCGAAGCCGATCTCAGCATCATTACCCCTGATTTACAAGCCCTTTCTTCTGCCCTCGTAGTTACAGCTCAAGCCGAAGAGCAAGAGGGAGCAGCGACGGCGATATTGCTGCTTACAGCCTCGCCCAGTGCAGAATCGCTTGCCGCGCTTCAAGAGATTGCCTCAACTGCTGAAAACCGGGGTGTGCCAATATCAATTTGGCTGGTGGATTCATACGCAAGATTTGATCTCGACGAAGCATTGGCCTTGCGAACTTTGGCTCTTGAAAGTGGCGGAGATTTTTACGCCTTCTCTGGAACAGAAGGGCTGCCTGATTTGCAAGATTATTTTGCAGATCTCGGCAATATCTATCGCTTTGAATATTCTTCTGAACTGCGCGAAAGTGGACAGCATGAACTTATCTTAAAGCTTGACAATGAGGAATATGCGCTGAGCAGCCAGACAGCACAAATAGATATTCAGCTTGAAGCTCCCAAGCCCATTTTTCTATCCCCTCCAGCATTTATCCAACGTGCCACCACCGAAGAAGAGCCCGATCTCCTCTCCCCTTTTAGCCAGCCAATTGAAATTATTGTTGAATTTCCAGATGGATTTGAGCGAAATTTACAGCGCAGCACTCTTAAAGTAAATGGGATTGTGGTTGAGGAAAACAGATCGGCCCCATTCACGCATTTTTCATGGGACATTAGTAATTACGAGAACAATGAGAGTGTTCTTTTGCAGGTTGAAGTTGAAGATGAACTGGGTTTGGTTGGAATAAGCGTAGATCTGCCAGTAGAAATTAGTGTGCAGGGTGCGCCTGAGAATGTTGGCGGGGCGGTGGTGCGCAATGTGCCTCAATTTGTACTCGTAGTTTCTTTGCTTCTGGGCGGCGGAGTATTTGTTTTCATGATTCTCACAGGTCGAATTGACCCACCCTCTCTTTTGGGCGGAATAGCGAATGAAGGACAAAAACAAGCAGAAGTGGAAGATCCTCTTTTGGATAAACCTGCTTCACTATCTGATATGGCTCAGCCTTTTGGAGAAAAGAGGCAACGAATTCCCCTTTCAGAAACACAAGAGCCTGGGGATGAAATTGAATATGCATTGCTTCCTGCATACCTATTGCCTTTATCAGATGAAGGCCACCCTATGATGGCAGAGCTTATGCTTCTGGAAGGAAATAAGCATGTCTTTGGCTCTTCTCCTTATCCGAGCCAAAGACATGCTTA
>PVMS01133637.1_pt1 | contig 32747 bp, 21 predicted proteins | sample 1853461 | NCBI WGS metagenome assembly PVMS01 (sample SAMN08582032, study PRJNA380276) | Marine sediment metagenome, whole genome shotgun sequencing project. | isolation source: ocean sediment barecode stripped | collected 2017
CAGTGCGCCACTAAGAATGAAGATCGCCCAAACTGTAATAACTGCAGGATTACTAAAGCCAGATAGCGCTTCTTCTGTAGAAATAATTCCAGAAAAGGCTAATGCAAGCAAAACGATGAGCGCAACCAGATCAACGCGCAAGCGCTCCCAAACCAACAATAAGATGGCGACAACTAGAATACTTAATGTAAGCGCGATATCCTGTGTCAGATTGAATTCCTAAAAATTGTTTTTATCCAAAAATAGTGGGAAAAGGACATATGTATTTGGATTATACACTCAGGATTCGTTCTAGCCCCAATGTTATAATTTCAGCGTTTGAAATACTAATTTCCCTTTTGGAGTCATACATGAAAGCATCACAGGTGCACGAAAAACTACAAAAACACCTGCCTTTAGGATCAGAATCGATCGTTGTAGATATTGAGAATTCTCATGGACCCTATTTGCGCGATGCAATTACCGGAAAAGACTATATAGATTTCTATACATATTTTGCCAGTGCCCCGATTGGCCATAATCATCCCAAAATGCATGATTCCGATTTTATTGAGAAATTGCTGAATGTTGCGATAACAAAGCCCTCGTCCTCGGATTTTTACACAAGCTATATGGCTGAATTCGTGGAGATTTTTGCTGATCTTGCTATGCCAAAGGGAATGGAGCATCTATTCTTAATTAGCGGCGGTGCCTTAGCGGTTGAAAATGCACTTAAAGCAGCATTTGATTGGAAAGTGCGTAAGAATTTTGGTCGCATTGCTGCTAATGCAAAAGGTGGAATGCAAAATATTGATGGCTTGGGAAGCAAAGTGCTTCATTTCCAGGAAGCTTTTCATGGTCGTTCTGGATACACAATGTCGCTAACCAATACGGATGATGCCCGAAAATATCTTTATTTCCCCAAATTTGATTGGCCGCGTATCCTGAATCCCAAGCTGCGCTTTCCCTTGGATGATGAAGTGAATGTTGAAGTTGGGATGGCTGAAGAAATTGCGATCGCGCAAATAGAATCCGCAGTGCACCAATATCCAGGCGATATTGCCTGCTTGATTATTGAAACGATTCAGGGAGAGGGCGGCGATAATCATTTTCGCCCTCAATTCTTTAAAGAATTACGCCGATTGGCGGATGAGCATGAATTTCTCTTTATCGTTGATGAAATTCAAAGCGGCATGGGGCTCACTGGAAAAATGTGGGCTGTCGAACATATGGGTGTTGAGCCGGATGTGATCGTCTTTGGAAAGAAATCCCAGGTCTGCGGCATGATTGCTGGCCCTCGTTTGGATGAGGTTGAAGGGCATGTCTTCGATGAAGAAAGCCGCATTAATTCCACCTTTGGCGGAGATCTCACGGATATGACGCGCTCTGCACGTTATTTACAGATAATCAAAGAAGAGAATCTTGTTGAGCATACCGCTGAAATGGGCAAGCTCATGTTGGATGGCCTGTGGGCGCTTGCAGATGAATCCAAAGGAAAGATCACCAATGTGCGCGGTAGGGGAATGATGGTTGCTTTTGATCTACCCGATCAGGCGGAACGAAATGCCACGATCGCTCGAATGAAGGAAAATGGTATTTATTGCTTGATGTCGGGAAACCGCACGATCCGATTCCGAGGCATGCTGGATATTCCGGAAGAAATTATCAACGAGAGCTTAAAAATTGTGGAAAAAAGTTTAAACTAAGCATATGTATTCCCTCTATTGAGGGAGAAAAACGCTATGTTGCCAGATTTTAGAGTTCGCCAAAGGGATTACCTTCTCGAAATTGCGAAGGTACTTACCCAGGATCTGGATGTTGATAAGGTCCTGGAGCGTATTCTCACGCATGCTGCTGATATTTTAGCGGGGCAGGCTGGATTGGTCGCTCTTCGCAACGAAAAAGGCGTGTGGCAGTTGGCGGCTTCCTATGGCATAGCAGATAAATTGCGCTCCGCTTTGGATCCGATATTAGCTGCTGTCCCCGATCATGAAGATCCTGCACGCTTTGAAATTCCAGAAATAAATCGCATACTTCAGCAGATTGCACGCTCTGTCAGCCTCGGACTCCTCACCGGAGTTGGCCTGCCATTGATCGTGCAAAACCGCGTGATCGGTGTGATCTTTGTCTTTCGAAATTACCGAGGGACCTTTTCCAGTAATGATCGATCCTTGTTGCAAAGCTTTGCAGATCAGGCCGCGATTGCCGTTCAAAATGCTCAGCTCTATGAACAGACGCGCCGTGAAAAGCATCGCATGGATGCCATGCTCGATTCAGTTGCGGATGGCATTTTGATCCTTAGCCAGGACCATACTATTGAACGCTCGAACCCCGCTTTTGCACGCCTCTTTGGAGCGCCTATCAGCGAGATCATTGGTCTAAATCACGATGAAGTGATTCGCTGGCATGCAATTGAGCATGGCCCAACGCTCAATGAAGCCGAGGCTGGTGGATGGCCGCTAACGCCCAACGCAACTTTGTACGTCGAAGGTGATTTGCTTCTGGTGGACGGATCCAAACTTGCTGTAGGCGTAACCTATGCCCCCCTTCAAACCCCAGATAATCAAATGCTAAACGTGATTGCATCCGTCCGGGATGTGACCCATTTCCGCCACGCTGAAGAATTGCAAAGCACCTTTATGTCTGTTATCAGCCACGAGCTCAAAACGCCCATAGCCCTGATAAAGGGGTATGTGGGGACCCTCAGGCGAGATGATGTGTCCTGGGATCGAAAAACAGTAGAAGATAGTTTGGCTGTCATTGAAGAGGAAGCGGATCATTTAACTGAATTAGTAGAAAATCTGCTGGATGCTTCACGATTGGAATCTGGGATGCTCGCCATTGACTCTACAGATTTATCCTTGAAAATCTTGGCTGAGCGCCTCGCAGAACGCTTTAGAACGCAGAGTAAAATTCATACTTTCGTAGTGGATTTTCCTGAAGATTTTCCCATCATTCTTGCAGACGAACGCAGAATTGGTCAGGTTATTCTTAATTTACTTTCAAATGCGGTTAAATATTCTCCTGATGGTGGCGAAATCCGCATTATTGGCGAAGAGCGGCCTGAGCAGATCATTATTTGTGTTCAGGATCAAGGTCCAGGAATTGCCCCAGGTGAAATTCCGCGCATATTTGATCGCTTTTATAGAGCGGATAATGCTCAACGCATGACAAAGGGCACGGGCTTGGGTCTATATCTATCGCGCGCCATAATCGAAGCTCATAAAGGATCCATTTGGGTTGATCCCACTCCAGAATCAGGTGCACGCATCTGTTTCTCCATCCCAAGAAATCAATAGAAATCACAGAGGACAAATGCCAAAAACACAAGTCAATTGCCCAAATTGCAAGCAGCCTGTTGCAGCAGAAGTGGAACAATTATTTGATGTAAGCGCTGATCCACAGGCAAAGGAACGTTTATTGAGCGGGCAAGTAAATGTTATTGCCTGCCCGCATTGCGGCTATCAGGGTTCTTTGTCCACACCCCTGGTCTATCACGACGCTAGCAAGGAATACTTGTTCACATACTTTCCTCAAGAATTAAACATGCCAATGGCGGAGCAGGAAAAAACCATTGGACCAATGATTAAAAAAGTTATGGACAATCTTCCACAGGAGCAGCGCAAGGGATATCTGTTTAAACCCCAGCAGATGTTCACATTCCAATCCCTTCTGGAAAATGTTCTTGAGGGCGAAGGTGTTACAAAAGATATGATTGAATCTCAGAAAAAACGCATGGATTTATTACAGCGTTTTGTATCGCTTTCTCCTGAAACTCTTCCTGATCTTATTAAGAAAGAAGACGACCTAATAGACGCTGAATTGTTCTCGATATTGAATCGATTGTTGGAAGGCAGTGTTGCTGCGAGAGATGAAGCTTCAGTGAAGAAGCTCGCAGATCTGCAGGAAGCTTTTATTGAGCACAGCAGTTATGGAAAGCAAATAAAAGAACAGGCAGATGAAATTGAAAAAGCGCGCGCCTCCATCGAAAGCCTGGGTGAAGAAATCACGCGCGAAAAATTACTCGAATTGATTGAAGATGCTGCCGATAACGAGATTCGCCTGAATGCTTTAGTCAACATGGTTCGCCCGGGATTTGATTATGTTTTTTTCCAAAACCTAAGTGAAAAAATTGATTCATCCTCCGATAAAGAAAAAGAAAAGCTGACCAAGTTACGGGAAGATTTACTGGAGATCACAAGTAATTTGGATAAGCAACTAGAAGCGCGCCTGCAGGCTGCTCAGCTAAATTTAGAAGCACTCCTTGAGACGGAAAATGTTACTGAATTAATCAAACAGAATCCTGCCGTAATAGACGATTTTTTCCTTCAGGTCTTAAATCAATCCCTGACCAAAGCTGATGAGGATGGAGATGAGGAACAGAAGAATAAACTTAAATCGCTGCTTGATGAGATTCAGAAAATACTAACTCCTGGCTACAATCCTCAGCTTTTGCAAGAGCTTGTGGAAGCCAGCAGCGATGAAGAACGCGCCAAGATAATAGATGAGCATCATGAAGAGATCACTCCAGAGTTTATTGAAAGTTTGTCTGGAATGATGATGCAATTACAGGAAAGCGAAGAAAAAGAATTGGCAGAAAAAGTGCGAGCGGCTTACCGAGCTGCTTTGAAAGTCTCAATGCAAAAAGGGATGAGCGCCAGCACAGAATAATTCGATTGAGTTTGTTAGATCAAAGTTCTGGATTATCCAAGCGGAGGCCATGACCTCTCACAGTAACAACATATCTATGATTCTTGTCCACTTGCGCTAAGCGATCTCTTAATCGTCGCACAAGCGCATCCAAAGCCTGATCTGAAACCCCATACGATTGCTTTTCGCCCCAAATCTCTCGCACTAGATTTTCGCGGCTCACAACGCGCCCCTCACTTTTGTATAGGCTTTCCAAAAGAGCAAATTGAGCTGCAGATAATGGAGGCAGGAGTTCTTTGCCTAAAAGCCAAACCCTGCGCGATTTTCTTTCCAACTTAAGGGCTGATGAGGAAATATCCGTATTGTTTGTTCCGGTAAATTCCAGAGGAACGGTTGCATCAGAGCTAAGATAAGTAAATTTTTGAGCGAGAGCGATTTGAATAATATCGCCGTCATTAAGCCGCACGATCTCATTTATTTGTGAGCCATTGTGGTGTGTACCATTTTTAGAATCGAGATCTTTTAGGTGAACCCCTTTCGAACTGAGAGAGATTTGAGCATGGTGCCTTGATATTTTGCGATCAGGAATAACGATATCGCAGTCTTCTCCTCGGCCCACCTTGGTTATTTTTTGTATCACCCAGCGTCCACCATTAAGCGGGCCGCTAAGCGCGACCAGAACTGGGAGGGTATCGCTTACTGAATTCATTTCACCTCCTAGGTATAATACCGCAAGTTCAGCCAGCGTCCGAATTACACTCTTGATAGTAGAACGCTAGGCTGTTTTTTGTTCTGGGAGGAAGGCGCATGCCGATCAAGCCCGGCGATGTTCTTCGAGATCGATACAAAATTAAAAATTTCATCAGCCGTGGGGGAATGGGCAGCATCTTTCTGGCTGAGGATTTGCGACTTGAAGGTCGTCTGACAGCGGTAAAAGAAGTGCGTTTGGATCTCTCGCTTTCTGATGAAAGCTTGCGTCAAACCCGCGAACAATTTCTTAGAGAAGCCACAGTCTTGGCTCGCCTCGATCACCCCAATCTTCCCAAAGTATCCGATTTCTTTTCAGTAGAAAAAAGTGATTATTTGGTGATGGACTACATTCCCGGAAAGGATTTACGGGCATTAATGATTGAGGCTAGAGAAAAGGGTGAGTTTCTTCTGGAAAAGGATGTATTGGCTTGGGCAAGTCAGATCAATGATGCCTTGATTTATTTGCATGGTCAGGATCCTCCAATACTTCACAGAGATGTAAAACCAAGCAATTTGAAATTAACGCCAAATGGAGTAGTAAAGCTAGTGGATTTCGGCTTGGTCAAAGTGCTGGCCGCTAAAGAAGAAACGCTTACGATAGTCCAGGGGCGAGGAACCGCGCTATATACACCACTGGAACAATATGGCGGTGATACAGGGCACACAGACGTCCGTAGTGATGTCTATGCCCTGGGAGCAACGCTCTACCATCTACTAACCAACTCAGCACCCATCGAAGCACGAGAGCGTTTTCTTCAGCCAAACGTAATGCCGCTTCCCAGTAAGGTTAATCAGGAAATAAGCCACAGGACAGATAGGGCCGTGATGGCCGCAATGAGCTTACATCCCGAAGAGCGGCCGCAAAGTGCTGAAGAATTTCATCAGGCCTTATTAGGTGATTGGCAATCAAGCAGCAATGGCAGAAATAATCTTCCCCGACCCTTTTTTACTAACTTTGTTTCATCGAAAAATGAACGCCGCCTGCTATTTATTTCGGCATCTCTATTTTTATTATCTTTAATTGCAACGATCAGTGGAATAAACTAACGCGCTTTCCTTCTTCTTGTCCATAGCCAGGCGCTGATCCACCCTAGCATAGCAGTAATAAAGGTTATGAATGCAATTCCCCATATACCCCATGTCTCCAAAACGAATTCAGTGCCTGGAAGATAGAAGGCCAGGTAAATTGTAGTGATAAGACCGCCAATCACAGTCAAGAATCCTGATAGCACTGCCCATCGACCTGTTGATAAGCTTGATCCAATTTGAAAAGCGACTAATGCAGCAACCGATGAAACCAGAACGGACAGAAACCAATCTGCCACGCTCAATCGGGGATCAAGAATTACTTCGGAGCTTGCGCCACCCTCAGCTTCTTGTTCGCTATTCTCTTCAATGCTGGGCGTGCCGGTTAATAGGGCAACCTGCAATGCTAAGGCCTCTGCGTTGATCCCAATTACATCGAATTCAAGGATCTCAGAAGAAGCGGGTGGATTTCCCGCGCTTGCGCTAATTTGCAAGCTTCCTTCACTTTCAATTGAATAATTTGCAAGGGCCATAGAAGAGCGGGTGACGGCTTCAATGCTTCGCAACAGTGAATTGTCTTCATTACTTAGCGCGATCGAAAATTGAACCTGTGTATTGTCCGGAACAGGATTACCGTTATTATCCAATATGGGTCCGGCTATTAATTCAATCCTATCGCCAGCTTCAAAAATAGTAATTTGCAGTTCGTCAATCGTGCCTACAAACTCAGGGGTTTCAACTGCATCCCCTTCTTCAGGAGCAAGCACCATTCGTATGGCTTCAATAGGGATCAAGCGTTGTGGATCGGGTGAAGTGGCCTCATCCAGAGAATAACCTATGCCGTCTATGCTAACTGGAGAAGCACCTGGGGCAGTGATTTCCTGAAACAATAAGCGTGCTGCAATATCCGCCATTTGTTCATTTTTCCCGTAAAGACCATAATATGCAGTTAATTTAGCAACTTCGGTTGCATCCAATATGTAAGCTGCGTTGAGAGAAAACACCAGCACATTTTTCTCAAGCAGCAATTCAGGTTGTTCAGCCATCAATCTTTGCAAAGCCAGGGAATCACTACGCTGGTCACTTTTATCAAGGATGCCGAAAACGATCCAATCCGCACTTTGAAGGTTGCTCATAAGCACGTTTTCAGGGTTCTCTAAATCGTCCAGGCCAGCGTTAAGCTCATGGAACGAAAAAGATGTAACGTTGCCGTTAGATATTCGATTGCCTGCGCTCGGACCGTAAAGATTTTCAACAGCTTTCTCGAAATCACCAGGGTCCACAATTGGGTAAGGATCACATACATCGCATTGGCTAATTAAATAGCTATCCACAATAAATACAATTTGTTCATCAATCCTGGGCCCTGAGGGCATTGTTTCCGCTAGCTGATCGATGCTCGGGCTTAATAATGTGGCCGCTTCCAGGCCTATTTCAAAAATGAGATCTGAATTTTGGCCAAAGCCTTCTGGCATGATCAGATCAGGATAAACACTGAAGGTGTTGAAGATTGGATACAGCTTATATTTGAGGGTCAGCACTCGAAGCACAGCCTCGTCAACTCGCTCGGCGAAGGCTGCATCTTCTCGATACTTTTGCGTGAAAAAAAGAGCAGTATCCGCGATTGTTGAGAAGCTATCACCATCCTCATTCGCAGAAAAATCCCCTAAATAGAGCATGTCATTGCCTGCGAGGAATGCGTCTAATGCAATGGCGGGCCCATTGAAGTTTTGCTCATTGGGATCATAATTTCTGCGGATAGCTCGTGTTCCCAAACTATCACTAATGAGCAGTCCCCCAGTATCTCGCCATGAAGCTAAGGGCTCTAAAGCCATTAAATCATTTATTGCTTGTGGATCAAAACTTATGGGCCTTATCGCCCCGGGAATATTTCCTTGAAATCCTTGATAGTGAATATGTGAAAGTAAGAGCGCATCCGTCCGTGCTTCACTACTTGGAGCATCGCCTGTTACCAAGAAGAATGGCTCTAATTCAAATTGAATTAGTTCGTCCAATGATTTTCGTAGTGTAGGAATTTCTTCGCCGAGTGGCCGATCTGAGCTCCCAAAGCCTGGCAGATGTTTGGAAACAACTCCAACCTGATTAGAGCTGCCAATGTGAATTCCTTCAATGAAGGCTTGCGCCATTAAGGATACCCAATAGGGGCTTCCTCCAAAACTTCGGACGCCAATACTGTCACTTTTCTCAGGGCTGGGATCATCCAGAATATCAAGTGAAGGCCCTAGTAATAAATTGATCCCCAATTCGGCCAATTCTGAGCCCAATAATATCCCGGAAGATCTTGCCCTCTCAGGATCCCAACTGGCTCCAATTGTCATCGCGTTTGCTTGTGCGCTCAATCCTTCCAATATTTGATCGTTTGGAAATCCATCTCCGTCCTGAGACATGGCAACAAACACAGGGATATATCTCGCAAAATAATCATCTCCAGTTAGCGGGTCAAATCGGGAAAATTGAGCGGAAGCCCCTTCTGCTTCCTGGATTCCTCTAATGAGGCTCGACAAAGTATCTATGGTGCTAGGAGCCCCGACAAAATTGTTTTGCTCACGTTCGAGGACTACTCCACCAATATGATATTCAGAAATGAGATCGTAAATTCTGCTTTCTGGTAAAGCCTGGTTGCCCGTAAAAGAAACCAGGAATAGTTGCCCCACTTTTTCCTCTGGCCTCATTCGCTCTAGTAAGGCGAGGGCTTTGCTTTCAGGATCATCCGCTTGCGCTGAATTTGATGCAAAAGTCTGTCCTGCTGCAGAAAATACCAGCAATAGCCCCATTCCGAATAGAATAATATGCAGAGCGCGCTTACTGAGATTTTTGAATAAGTGTTTATTTTTTCGGAAAAATTTCATTATTTCCCCGCACTGAAATCAGGTGCAGGCTTGTATCTTGGGCTGGGATTATAGCATTCACTTTGCAATGAATTAACAAAATCTCTTATAATTACCACTATGAAATTAAGCGTCTTAGTTCCCGTTTATAACGAAGAAAGTACTGTAGAAGAATTAATCCAGCAAGTGGAAGAAACTGCCTTAGTAGATGAAATCATTGTAGTTGATGATGCTTCATCTGATGGTACTAGAGCAATTCTTGAACGATTGGAAAATGAAAAACGAATAAAGCTGCTTGTGCATGAAAAGAATAGAGGAAAAGGAGCTGCTCTCAGAACTGCTCTTTCTCTTGCACAAGGGGATTTAATCCTGATACAGGATGCTGATCTTGAATATGATCCACGCGATTATGGTGCATTATTGAAACCCATTGAAGAGGGCAAGGCAGACGTTGTATACGGATCCAGATTCCTTGGGGGCCCCCGCAGACCGATCCTCTTTTGGAATATGGTCGCGAATCGAGCGCTTACATTTCTCACAAACATTCTGTACAACAACATCCTTACAGATATGGAAACTGGCTACAAGCTTTTTAAACGCGAGATCATTATGTCGATCCCCTTCAATTCAAATAAGTTTGATTTTGAGCCAGAGATTACCGCGAAATTATTAAAGCGAAAAGTACGTATTTATGAAGTGCCTATTTCCTTTAATCCGCGGGATTATTCAGAAGGAAAAAAAATAGGATTAGCAGATGCATTTCAAGCTTTGTGGGCAATTATCAGATATCGCTTTACTGATTGAAAGAATTTTCTAGCCCGCACTTTTCTTGATGTCCTGAATATTTAGTTGTAAATTTTTTCTTCCATTGAATTCGTTCAATTCAAATCGGTAGAGTAGATCAACATGTGCAGGTTTTTTCGCGGCCCAATGCCCCTGCCGAAAAGCAATCCCATCATATGTGACCCATCCATCTGTGACTGCTAATTTTAGATGGCTCTTGTCTGCGCCTACGGTACGCATTGAAGCCACTTTTAGATTTCGGCTAACAAATTGCACTTGCTGATTTCCATATCCGCTGGGTTCAACGAGCTCTAAATAATCCAATATTTCCGCTTTTAATTCCCCCAATTCAATTTCAATATCAGCTTGCAGGGAAGGCAATAATGATTTTTCCGCTAATTCCCTATCTGCGATCAGATTGAGCCGCTCATACAATTCTTCCAGATTCTCGTTTTTTATTGTGAATCCTGCAGCCGCAGCATGACCTCCAAAATTTTCAAACAGATCAGCACATTCTTGCAAAGCATCCGTCATGTGAAATTCTGGAATGCTGCGACACGAGGCCTTGCTTGTAAGTTCGCCTGTTTCTCCCACAATAGCAGGGCGATAATATCTATCCACCAATTTTGAAGCAGCCAAACCTGCCACTCCTGCGTGAAAGTTCTGATCAAAGGCCAAAATGATGTTCGCGTCTTCCTGATCTTCTGCGACCATCGCTTCGGCTTCCTCAGCAACTTTGCTCGTAAGAGATCGGCGTTCCCTGTTGTGATTATCGAGGGATTGCGCTAATTTTCCAGCCTCCTGGAGATTCTCAGACATCAATAGATCGAAAGCTTCCATCGCCGAGCCCAATCTGCCAGCAGCATTAATTCGAGGGCCAAGCATAAAGCCCAGGTCTCCGGAAGAAATACTGTTGGCCTTTAATCCTGAAACACCGATCAGGCTCATTAGCCCTTGCTTTTGTGTATGGCGCATAGATTGCAGACCTTGCCTCACCATCCATCTATTTTCGCCAAGTAGGGGGACCATATCTGCAACGGTGCCAATCGTTGCAAAATCAAGCAGATCCTCATGCATCCATTCGGGTCCATTACATTGTTCAACCAATGCCTTGCCCAATTTGTACGCTGTACCTGCTCCTGAAAGATATTTATTCTCGTAGAGTTCTCCAGCTTTCTTGCAATTGATTACAGCCAATGCGTCTGGGATTTCTGGTCCAACTGAGTGGTGATCAGTAATAATTAAATCCAGGCCAAGTTTTTTTGCTTCTTTGGCCTCATCAAGAGATCGAATTCCGCAATCCACAGTCACCACGACTTTTGCTCCCTCTTTTGCCAGACGGCCAAGCGCTCCATTGTTCAGGCCATAGCCTTCAGTGAAGCGATCGGGAATGTAGCCCTTAGCCTTGCCCCCTAAAGATCGCAGGCAATGCACGAGCAATGCCGTGGCAGTGACCCCGTCTGCATCATAGTCGCCATAAATGATGATCGCCTCTTGATTTTCAATGGCCAAAGCAAGACGACCAACCGCTTCCTGCATTCCAGATAGCAAGAAGGGATCATTGTTTTCTGGGGCCAGGGCACCCAAAAAGCTCTTGGCTGAGTCGGCATCTGAAATACCGCGATTAAACAGCACCTGTCTTAAGAGTGGGGGGTATTTTGCAAGATTCTTATCGGCTTCGGCCGATATTTGAGGGGCAATCTGCCATTCTTTTTCGTGGATTTGGGGCATTAGATTTCCAATTCGGCCTAATCATACCAGTGCCTTTCTCTTTCTCTTATTCAATCGGCATTCGTTGACGGACAAAATAAAGACGGTTATCATCCCGCATATGGGTCAAAATTTCGAAAATTGGGGAACACGAACAAGGTCAAATTTCAAAAGGGTTCTGCGCTGGCTCACTCCCGGATTGGGCGTCAAACGTTGGCTTGTAGTGATCCTTATGGGAACAAGCCTGATCGGGATTGGTTTAGCTGTCTTTACTCTAGACTTTTATCGAACAGCACCAGACACTTGGTGGTTACCCACCCTTTCCTGGCTTTCTCTGCGCTTTCTTGATCGAACATTACGGGCAATCATCTTTGGTGGATTAGGCATCGGCCTGGTGCTTTCTGGCGTATTAGGATTAAGCCGATCACTTATGGGGCCATACCTGAAGCCGGGAAGCCCGGTAGTCGATACTTTAGCCATTTACCGCCGGAGAGGCCGCGGCCCAAGAATAGCCGTTATCGGCGGTGGACATGGTCTGGCGACCCTATTGCGTGGGCTAAAAGAGCATACGCACAACCTCACCGCAATTGTTACCGTGGCTGATGATGGCGGCTCATCCGGGCGCTTACGTGAAAGCACTGGCATTCTTCCACCCGGGGATATTAGAAATTGTCTGGCAGCACTGTCAAATGATGAAGCGCTAATGACTCAACTATTTCAATATCGCTTTTCGAGTGGCGAAAAAGGGCTGGCCGGCCACTCCTTCGGCAATTTATTTATTAGTGCCCTGAGTGAGATCACCGGTAGCTTTGAACAGGCCGTGGCGGAATCTGGGCGGGTACTGTCAGTATATGGGCGCGTATTGCCAGCAACCCTCCATGATGTGAAATTAGTGGCAGATCTGGATGATCCACTAAGCAATACAAAAGTACGCGTGAAAGGAGAATCAAACATTCCAGCGACCGCTGGAAATGTCCATCGGGTTTGGCTTGAGCCAAACAATCCTCCCGCATATCCAGCCGCAGTAAATGAATTGCTCAAGGCCGATGTGATCGTTTTGGGACCCGGCAGTCTTTTCACAAGCATCTTGCCCAATCTGCTGGTGCGTGATTTAGCCGCAGCAGTGCGTAATAGTAAAGCGCTTAAAGTATTTATTTGCAATGTCGCAACTCAACCGGGCGAGACGGATAATTTTTCTTGCGGAGATCATATTCGCGCGCTTGAAGAACACGTTGGCAGAGATATTTTTGATATGGTCATCACCACAAAAAAAGGTGAGGGCCAACTGTCGGAAGGGGCTGCATGGGTTCACATGGAAGATGGTTTAGATTCTCTTTACCCGATTTATCATGCGGATATTGCGGATATTAATGCTGCTGGAAGGCATGATTCGATTAAATTAGCTCAAAAACTGATCGATCTTTACCAGGAACGCACAGGTCCGCTCATTGCCTAATAAATCCTTGTTTGAGAAAAAAGGTCTTTCTGACATTGATGTAAGAGGAAAGCGCGTTCTTATGCGTGTAGATTTCAATGTGCCAATGATCGATGGAAAAATCAGCGATAGCACTCGAATTTCAGCGGCAATGCCTAGCATCAAGGCTATATTGGATAGAGGCGCATCATTGATCTTGATGTCTCATCTTGGGCGTCCCAGGGGCAAAAAAGAATTGCGTTATTCATTAAAGCCAGTAGCAGATTATTTATCATCAAATCAGCCCTTTCCCGTATATTTTACTGCGGATTGTTTGGGGACCGAAGCGGAAAAAGCCGCTGAGGCGCTCAAATCTGGCGAAATGCTGCTGCTTGAAAATACGCGCTTCCATTCTGGCGAAAAAGAAAATAGCCCAGAAATGGCAAAAGCGCTGGCTGATTTGGCCGATATATTTGTCAGCGATGCCTTCGGAAGCGCTCATCGGGCACATGCTTCAACCGTTGGGGTAACGGAGCATTTGCCAAGCGTGGCTGGAATGCTGATGGAGAAGGAAATTCAATATCTTGGAAACTTGCTTGCGGATCCAGAGCGCCCATTCGTGGCCATATTAGGCGGAGCAAAGATTTCTGACAAAATATCCGTAATTGAAAACCTATTATCGATTGCCGATAGCTTGCTTATTGGCGGAGGTATGGCCAACACCTTTCTTAAAGCTCAGGGGAATGATATGGCTGATTCCTTGGTGGATGACAGCTCTCTTGAAATTGCCCGAAATCATCTAGCGAGAGCTGGAAAGAAAATAGTGCTGCCCATAGATCTAAAGATTGCAGATCGCTTTTCGGAAGACGCTCGGTCAAAAATAGTGAGCCCTGAAGATATTCCAGAGGCTTGGCAGGCCCTTGATATCGGCCCGAAAAGCATCGCCTTATTTGCAGATAAGATAAATAAAGCGAAAACTGTTATTTGGAATGGGCCAATGGGCGTCTTTGAATTCCCGGCTTTTTCAATGGGAACATTTGCGCTTGCCAAAGCTCTTGCAGAATCGGATGCAATTAGTATTGTTGGTGGAGGAGATTCAGCAGCTGCTATAAAGCAATCTGGATTAAGCGACAGTGTTTCACATGTGTCCACAGGTGGCGGAGCTTCTCTGGAAATGTTGGCGGGAAAGAAATTACCAGGATTAGAAGCCCTTGATGATAAGGAGTGAAAATGGCTAGAAAGCCCTTAGTTGCAGGAAACTGGAAAATGAATAAATCAGTAGGCGAAGCCCTTGTTCTGGCAAATGAATTACTGCCTGCCTTGTCTGATATTAATAATGTGGAGTGTTTGATTTGCCCACCCTTTCCATCGCTCATGCCACTTTCAGCCATTCTTGAAGGCTCTTCAATTAAGTTAGGAGCTCAAAATCACTATTGGGAAAGCAAAGGTGCTTTCACAGGTGAAATTTCTGCCTCGATGGTCAAAGAGTTCTGTGAGTATGTCATCATTGGGCATTCAGAGCGCAGGCAGATTTTTAATGAAAGTGATGAGGAAATCAACAAAAAAGTCCTTGCCGCCACGGCAATAGGTCTGATTCCGGTCCTTTGTGTAGGAGAAAGCCTCCAGGAAAACGAATCAGGTCAGGCCGCCGCTGTGCTCACAAGGCAGCTAACCGCTGCATTTTCTGAGGTTCGCATTTCCAATGCCGGGCAAATGGTGGTGGCTTACGAACCAATATGGGCAATAGGAACAGGCAAGGCCGCCACGCCTGAAGATATTGATCTTCTGCTTCGCAATGTTGTTCGTCCTGTATTGAGCGGCATATTTGGAGAGGAAATTAGCCAGGGCATTCGAATTCTTTATGGTGGATCCGTAAAGCCTGAAAACGCGGCATCCTATTTCCAAAAACCAGAAATTGATGGGGCCCTGGTTGGAGGCGCTTCTCTAAGTACCGAAAGTTTTGTGGGAATTGCAAAAGCAGCCCAAGAATAAAAAGCTTAGCTGCTTATTTGTTGGATTTTCCCCAAATTAGCTAAATAATTTACCTGCCGAGATCAGATTTAAGCAGTTCCAAACTGGCGATCTCCAGCATCACCCAATCCGGGAACAATATAACCAATATCATTGAGCTTCTCATCTATAACGCCCAAATGAATCTCCACATCAGGAAATTCTTTTTGCAGCAATTCGATTCCTTCGGGAGCGGCAAGAATCCCAAGGTATTTGATCTTTTTTACGCCCCATTCCTTGAGGATCCCAATTGTGGCAGCAGCTGAACCGCCCGTGGCCAGCATTGGATCCAAAACCAAGCAAAGCCCCACTGTTGCCTCAGTTGGCAATTTGTTGTAATACTGCACAGGTTGCAAGCTTTCCTCATCCCGATATAGGCCAATATGCCAAACTTGAGCTTCTGGTATTAATTCCCAAATACCTTCCACCATTCCCAAACCTGCTCTAAGGATAGGAATCAGACCGATCGCATCCTCTAATTCAGCTCCATCTGCCTTTCCCATCGGGGAGATCACCTCTTTCTTTTTCGTCCTGAGATCGAGAGTGGCTTCATAGGCCAGGAGCGCAGATATTTCACGGACGAGCTCCCGAAATTTCTTAGGTTCGGTGTCACTGTCTCTAAGCAATGTTAGTTTGTGCTTTATGAGCGGATGGTTGGATACGAAGACCTTTGACATACTGCTCTCCCGGGCAATTTTTGCCATTATAGTCGAAGCGCCCAAGCAGCGCGTGGCATCAGGGCGCGAGGCCATTATCCCTAATGTATAATTCCCAGGATGAGTGAAAAAAGCTCAAAAGATGAGCGCATTATTGATCCGGCTGTAAAGTTAAATGATCGACAAGATACTTCCCTGCGCCCAAGAAAATTGGATGATCTGATTGGGCAGGAGCGCATCAAGGAAAATCTTTCGATTCTGATGCAAGCCGCCCTCCAGCGAAAAGAAGCTCTGGATCACGTTCTTTTTTACGGCCCTCCCGGATTGGGAAAAACAACTCTTGCACATATATTGGCCAATGAAATGGGGGTCGATATCAAAGTTACCGCTGGCCCAGCCATAGAAAGGCCCGGTGATCTAGCCGCCATCCTCACCAATCTTAATAAAGGCGACATTCTGTTTATTGATGAGATTCATCGCCTGGGAAAAATAGTTGAAGAAGTTCTTTACCCGGCAATGGAAGATTTTTCCCTCGATATTGTGATTGGAAAGGGCCCGGGTGCAAAAGCAGTTCGTCTCAAATTGGAGCAATTCACTGTAGTTGGGGCAACGACACGGCTTGCGCTGATCTCCGCTCCATTGCGCGCTCGCTTCGGCGCAACCTATCGCCTGGATTACTATTCATCTAAAGCAATGCACGCAATTATCAAGCGTGCATCAAATCAATTGGGCGTTGAAACTGACGCCCCAGGAGTGGATGAGATTGCCCTGCGCACAAGAGGAACTCCTCGAGTGGCCTTGCGCTTGCTTCGCCGAGTTCGTGATTATGCTGAGGTTCGGGCCACAGGTGTGATCAACCTGAAAGTCGCTGAGGAAGCGCTGGATCTATTGGATGTGGACAACTTGGGCTTGGATGAATTGGACCGCCGCATCCTAAAAGCTATTATCGAGAAATTTAATTGCGGCCCTGTTGGCCTATCAACGATTGCGGCATCAGTCAGCGAAGAAGCCGACACCATTATGGATGTTGTGGAACCCTATTTGATGCAATTGGGATTTTTAGAACGAACTTCCCAGGGAAGAATGGCAACGAAATCTGCCTGCCAACATCTTGGCCTTGAATATCCTCAAGAAAAAGATAAACCCAAACTTTTCTAGGGATCCATTAAAGCTATTGAAAACTTCAGATTTTGACTATGTTTTGCCTCGCAAGCAAATTGCTCAGACACCTATCGAGCCACGCGATTCTGCGCGCTTGCTAAAACTCAACAGATCGACAGGCGCGATCACTCACAGCCATTTCAATCAATTGCAGCAATTCCTTCGCCCAGAAGATCTTCTGGTAATCAATCGAACGCGCGTACTTCCAGCCAGATTGAAGGCGCGCAAAATTCCCGATGGTGGCAAGGCTGAAATATTGCTGCTTGAACAAATATCTTCAACACGCTGGAAATGCATGGTCGGGGGGAAAGACCTAAATATTGGAAAGAAACTGCTGCTAAAAAATGATTCAATTGCAGAAATTGTTGAAATGCTTCCAGGCGCGCAACGAATTGTTCAATTTGAAAGCGCCCTTGACGACACAATCGATTCTATTGGAGAAATGCCCCTCCCTCCCTATATTGGAGAATCCCTACAAGACCAGGACCGCTATCAAACAGTATTTGCTTCAGATCTAGGATCAGCAGCCGCTCCAACAGCAGGCTTACATTTCACTCCTCAGCTTATTGCCAGCCTGGAAAATTATGGGGTTGGCATTGCTGAAATAACCTTACATATTGGAATAGATACTTTTGCTCCGGTAAATGAGGAACGGCCGCAAGAACATTCAATTCATACAGAATATTGTGAATTATCGAATGAAGCTGCTGATCTTATCAATGAAAGAAAATCTGCAGGAGGCCGAATTGTTGCGGTGGGCACCACGAGTGTTCGAACCCTTGAAAGTGCCGCCAACCGTTCCCCCAACAGTCAAGCGCTAATGCCTTTTACGGGAAAAACTGATCTTTTTATTCTTCCTGGATACGAATTTCAAATTGTAGATGCAATGATCACCAATTTTCATCTTCCTCGCTCAACGCTAATCATGCTGGTCAGTGCTTTTGCCGGATTGAAATCCATTATGGATAGCTATCAAATTGCGATTGAGCAAGAGTATAGATTCTATTCTTTTGGTGATGCAATGTTTATTGATTAAAGATTGAAAGCAGAAACATCATCCATTTTGATGTTTCTGATCGCCTGTAAAAAGGAAACGACTACCTCTGGATCAAATTGGCTTCCTGCGCATTCATTAATTTCAACTATTGCCTCTTGCACACTCATTGCTTTTTGATAAACACGGTCATCTGTCATTGCAACATATGCATCAGCCACTGAAATAATTCTGGCAGCCAAGGGAATCTCATTTCCTTTCAACCCATCTGGATAGCCGCTGCCGTTGAACTTTTCCTGATGAGAGCGGATGACGGGCGCCAGGTGGGCTAGTTTTTTAATGGGCTCAATAATGCGCTCCCCTATTTCAGGATGCTGCTTAATGATAGAAAATTCTTCTGCAGTCAATTTTGCGGGTTTTCTCAGTATTTCATCAGGAACACCTATCTTGCCAATATCATGAAGCAAGGCGGCCCAATAGATGTCATCAAGCGTCTTTCCTGAGCAATTTAATATTCGCCCGGTTTCCTTAGCTAGTTTGGCTAATCTCTGGCTATGCCCATTTGTATAACTATCACGCACATCAATGGCATTTGCTAATGCAGAAACAGTTTGCGAATATGAATCCTCTATTTCCTTAAAGAGCCTTGAATTTTCAATAGCAATTGCAGCATGAATAGCAAAGGAAGAAACCAGTTGCGAATCTTCTTTGGTAAATTGATTCTTCTTGTAGCCATCCACCGTTAACACACCAATACATTCACCGCGGGATACCAGTGGAGCCCCAATCCAGGATTCAACTTTTTCGGTACCGGGAGCTAATAGCCAATCAGGATGATTTTTAATATCTCCAGAAAAAATTGTTCGATGTTCGTTCAATATCGGATGTGACACCTTGTCTTCTTTTATAGGTAGGCGATAACCTAAAACGTTTTTCGAAAGTTCTCCAGCAACAGCACTAATTACTAGATCATTCTCATCAATAATTTGGATAGAGGCGCTTTCAAATGGGACCACTCGATTGAGCTCCTCAAGGATTAAATCGGCAACCTTGGATATATCCGAGGCGCCTCCCAAAATCGCGGCAACTTCTTGAAGTGTTTCAGCTTGGACGCGCTGCAATTTTTCAGCTTCAAAGAGCCTTAATTTTTCAATTGCAGTTCCCAACTGGCCGGCAATTGTGCTGAGAAGTCTCAAATCGCTATCTGTAAACGCATTGACTTCAACACTTTCGGCATTGATAACCCCAAGCACCCCTTTGCTGCCTGTTAGCGGAACTGTGAGTTCAGAGCGAATTTCAGGGTTGATGACAAGATAATCGGGATTATTCCGCACGTCTGCTATGCGGATTGCTTTTCCAGTTGAAGCAACTTTTCCTGAAATTCCTTCGTTTAGCCCAACGAGTCTGACTTTTGATTTTTTATCAATCCCTCGATAAGAAGGATGAACTCGTAGATGGGCCTTGCCTTCATCAAGAAGAAGAAAACCAAAAATATCAGAATACAAAGTCGCGCCGATTACCTCAGTAGCCCTTTCTAGGAGCTCCATTTCGCTTTTTGCATTAACAACACTATTTGAGATCGCATGGAGCACCGTTAATTCCTGCAGCTGCCTCCGCGTAGCTTTGAATAAGTTAATGCTTTCAAGTGATACCGAAATGTGATCTGCAAGGGTTTGATAAGCGGCAATTTCATCTTCACCAAAGGCATTGATTAATTTACTATCAAGAGCGAGAAGATATTTGTTCTTTTTATAAAATTTTATAGGGATAACCATTTCAGCACGTACATTTTCAATTCCCGGCACTTTATAAAAATCACTATCTTCCAATACACGATTGGAAATAATTATCCTGTTTTCCCTTAACGCTTTTCCAAGAAGCCCTTGCGAAACGGATTGTCTAAAAGGATTTCCGTTTTTAGTTGGCGGAGTGGTTCCCTGGTGATCTTCCAGTTGCGCATATCCCTCTTCCTCATTTATTGAAAAAAGATATACGCCTAAATAATTTAGCTGTTCCTTGAGATTTTTGACGACAATTTGGAAAAGCTTTTCTTCCTCCAAAACTCCAGCTAAAAGGCCGGAAAGTTGGTTGAGAATTTTTAATTGGTTCCCTTTCCTTTTTTGGGCTTCCTCATTTCGAAGTCTGCCTATTCCGCCTGCAAGCTGATTTGCAAAGGTTACGAATAGACGCTCGTCATGCTCAGTGAAGTGTTCGATTTGCTCGCTTTCAGCATTAATAACACCAATAACATCTCGCCCGATTTTTATAGGGACGCACAAGGCTGAGCGACAAATGGATTTTTCTTCGAGGAATTTAGCATCTGCCCTGGGAATTCCAATTCGGATCGCTTCCCCTTTTTGAGCTGCCTCTCCAATAATCCCTTCGCCAAATGATATTTTCCGTCTGCTTAGCTTTGATTTGGACCAGTAAGATTGATGCAAGATCAAGGTATCCTGATCTTGATCCGCCAAAAGAACCCCAAAATTATCGGCAAATAAGTTGTTCGGAATTAATTGACTTGCCTGGAAAATGAGATCGTCTTCTTTTGTGCTTTCTGTGCTTGCGATCGCCACATCTTTTAGATTTTGCAATTCAATGAGGCGTTGATTGGTAGATTGGAAAAGACGCGCATTTTCAATTGCATTGGCAGCCTGTTGCCCAAGAGTTTGGGCTAGATAAAGATCGCGCTCATCAAATATTTCTCTTTTTCTCGTATCCTGGAGCTCAATTACGCCAATCGATTTATTCTTTACGATAATTGGTAGCAGCAACACGCTGGTTGCACGGCTAAAGTGAAGAGCCTCTTCATGTTTTCCATTACTATTTCCATTTAGATGAAACTGAATAGCTGAAAGCCTATTGGAAACATCAGTAAGATTCATTTTTGAAAGGACGGAGTTCACCTTATGACTTCTGGGAAGAGGGCCTTCACTTTTGTTAATGTATTTTAGGCTTGGTCCGCCTTCATTTTGAATATCTTCCATGTAACTAATAAAGCATATTTGAACGCCCAAAAGATTTGCAAGTTGTTGGGCAACAATTTCAAGTACTTTATCCAGATCCAAGCTCGAAGAAATACTTGCGCTTGCAATCGCAAGGCCAGCTAATTCATCGATTCTTCTGCTTGCTTTTTGGTCACGATGATTGTTATCGGCTTCATATTTCTTTTTATCGCGCAAATCGAGAATGGAAGCCCGAATTAATTTTTCCCCATCTGAGGGAATTGTGACAAGCTGCACTTCACAGGGTATTTGTTCACCAAAATTATTGATATGGGTCCATTCAAATATCGGAGATTTTCCGTTGATGGCCTCCCGGATTCTTTCGCTGGCTAAATAGCTGGATGTTAAGCCCGAAGGCTGGGCATGTGGGCTTAAATCTAAGGGGCCCAATTTGCATAATTCTTCCAAGGGATAACCAAATAACTTCTCAGCATGCTTGTTTGCATCAACGAACATCTTCTTGTTGGGATCCAAAACAACTATTGCCTCTGGTGCATGCTTAATAAGGGTTCGAAAACGAAGATCATCTTCAATGGGAATAAGAGATCCATTGCCAGTATTTCCAGCTTTTTGATTTCTTTTTCTAATACGGGTAATCGAAAAAGTAATCCCGAATATAAAAATGGAAAATATTGTTGGATTTGGAGATTTCAATATGATTGATAATCCCGCGCCAAAAATCAGCGAGATTAAAAACAAGGCGAATATTGGGGAAAAAACAATTTCTGGCACATTGTCTCTTTGCGCCTGGTTATCAGGGGCAAAGAGAATTGAGCTTTTTCCGTTGAATAGTACGAAGTTTTCCGCTTTTTTCATGTATTCGCTTTAAGAAACAGTAGTGAGGACAATATTTTGCCCTCACCCCATTGGTGCGATAAATTGTATGTAATTGTTAGCAGCGATTAATTAACTACCCTATAACTGGTGCGCTCTGCATTAGGCTGCTAAGGCTGCGGATGAACTGATCAACATTTAGTGCGTTTATTGACATCACTGCAGCAGTTTCTTCTGCATTGAGCTGGAAAGACCCCAATTTTTCTTGATAATGGCCGTCCAAAATTGCAGCTTGGAAATCGTTATCTAATAAAGCTTGCGCAGCTATAGCGTTCAATTTAATTTTCGACATCGTTATTCTCCATAAGGAATAAAATCGTTTTTTTTGTTGCCCAAATTGAGCAGGATCAACTAAATAAATATAGTTAACTTCAATTTAATAAATAAACAGGATTTTCTTATTGATTAAGAAATATCAGTTCCGATTCCGCCACCCATTGGGTAATTATTGGATGTACCTGTTCCAATACCGCCACCCATTGGATAGTTCTCAGAAATATCTGTGCCAATTCCGCCACCCATAGGATAGTTATCTGCAATATCCGTACCAATTCCGCCGCCCATAGGGTAATTTGCCATTGTTTGTGAATTCATTTTGTCTCTCCAATAGTTAAGTTGGTCAATATTAAACTATATGGTCTGAACGAATCTATGAGCAAAATATTAAAAAAACCGCAAAATTTTGCGGTTTTTTTACATGACCAAAGTTGTGATTTATGTGTGATCAGGTACTACATTATCTATCTTGCGAATTACAGGTGGTTGTCCTTGAAAAATTTTTGTAAATCGGGTTGAGGTTCAGAATTAAGCTCTTCTCGGAGGAGATTTTTGTAATCCAGAAAATGAGCTTTGGCCGCGGCTTTTTCACCCGATTTTATTAGCCCATCCATAATCTTTAAATGAATTTGATCCTGGTAAGGGTCAATAGAAAGTATCTGTTGATAATATTCATTGGCTTGTTTGTGCGATCCCTTTGATAATTCAAATGATGCAATATTTTGAAGTGCCTCAATGTAACGACCTTCCAATTCGCTTCTTCTCAACTGAGCCCATGTCATATATATTTCAGAAAGATATTCTCCATTGTATAAATTGACAGCTCGGCGAAGAAGTTCTGCTTGACTACTAATCGAAAGCTCCTCAGATTTAGATTGGTCAAGATAATCCTCAAATTCAGCGGCGTCGTACCACATTGGAATTTTTGGATTAATTGAGTACAGATCATCATTAAATACAATGACTTCCCGAGCGGGGAAGGCATGCCGAACTCGCCATAAGGTAGCATGAAAATTACTGCTAATTTTTCCCATACTGAACTCTGGCCAGAATTCGAGACCCACCCTTTCTTTGCTGATTTTCTTATTGTCGAGAATAAAATAGAAAAGGGCTCTCGCTCGCGAAGATTTCCAAGCAGATGATGGAATGATCTCCCCATTTACGCGAACTTCATTTTTTCCAAGCGTTTGGATTTCTAACCGAACAGGATTACTAGATGTTTCTTTATCACCATTGGAATATTTTGATGAGCTTTCTTTGAAGCCTTCTGCCCGGCGTATCAAGTCTGACAATTGAGATTCAAACTTTGATTTGCTTATTAATTTCAGGATGGGGATGTGTGATCTAGCTGCAACAACGAGAAACTGGTCATATCCTAATTTTGCAGTTGCCTCTAGGGAAATCTCTAAGTGTTTTTGCCCCTTCTCAAATTCGTGATCTTCAAAAAATGTCTGAAATAAGAAAAAATTAGCTAAAATTTTATCTTCGGACAAATTGTTGTTTTCACCTTTCTTATTTAAGGTTAAATTAAATTGTTCACGCGCAAGGTCTATTTGTCCCATATCTAGATAGATTCTTCCTAATCTCAATGTGTAGAAAGGAGAAAATATATCCATACCGTCATGGCTTGCAGCGTCCCTAAGCAAATTCATTGCCTCTCCATGATGTCCTTTTATTCTAGCAATGTCAGATAGCCCTGTTTGGGATGCTTTTTTTGCCTGAATATCATTATGAAGAAAACTTAGATTGAAAACCTGATTGAAGATATCTTCAGCTTCTTTATATTCGTCAATGTCAACGAGCAATGAACCTTGACCACTAAGGATGCCCATTTCTTCTCTGACTCTGCCAATTTTCTTTGCGTCGTTCAAAGCAAGGCTGTATTGCTTCCATGCTTGTTCATATCTGCCCGTCTGATGAAAAACATAGGCAATATTATTGCGTGCAATCGCTGTCGAACTACTCTTTGCCGAAATATGCAATTCCAAAGCTTCTTGAAATGCAGATTGAGCTTCAAGAGAGTTCCCAACTGAATAGGCAAGAAAACCGATATCTGTGAGCAGGAGCGCTAAATCATGTTTGTAATCTTGATGATGTTCCTTGTCGCTCTTCTTAACAAGCTTTCTAAAACCTTTGATCGCCAAGTCAAAGTACTTTGCAGCCTTTTCTGGAATTTGTAAATAGAAATATGCCCTTCCAATTAATCTTTGGGCCTGGTAAGTTTGATGAGCAAAATGTTTCTCCAGCTTTATCTCTGAAAGTATTTCAAGAGATTCGTGTCCCAATTTGAGAGCATTATCAAACTGACCCTGAATAACTCTAATCATTCCTAAGGTTGTTACAGCATTCGCCAAAGTTTTGGGGTCATCTGATTTCCTCAGACTCTTAATCGTTTTTTTCAGCAATGCTTCTGCTTCTTCTAAGTTGCTGTGCTCTGCCAAAGCCTTGGCTTGATACAAAAGAAGGCGAGGCGCAGCCGAATTAATATCAAATTTCCCTTTAGAAAGAGAAATTTTCCATCTTGAAAGGAGATGTTGCCTACCAGTTGCAAAAAATTGGCTGGCTTGAGTGTCTATCCATTTAGCAGCTTCCTTATTTTCTTTGGCATCAAGTTTATGCTGGATCGCAAGTTCCCATTCCTGGCGATTTTTATGCCATTGAGCAGCGCGGCTATGAAGTTTTAATAATCTGCTTGCATCGTGTTTTTCAAATTGTTCCTGTAAAAATTCGGAAAATAGCTGGTGGTATCGATAGCTATTTCCTTCACTGCCCTCTGTTCTAGTCACAAACAAATTGCGCTCTTCTAGATTTTGAAGATAACTGCCTGAATCATTTTCTTCACGCACAAAATTAGAAAGAGCCTCGTCGAAATCCCCCAATATGGATGTGCTGTACATGAAATCCCTTAGTTCAGGGCTCTGACGATTAACTACTTCTTCCGCAAGATATTCGTAAATTTTCTCAGTTCCGCCAGTGAGCTGAGGGATTGAGCCTTGGCTATCCATTGTCCGCAGTGCCAGTAATATTGCTACGATCCAACCATCGGCGCGCTCTGCAAAATCTTCGGCCTGCTCCGGGCTTAACTTCATGCGATAATTCTGCATGACCAATCTTTGCAGTTCATCGGCCCTAAATCGTAGTTCGTCGGCACTTATTGTCACCAATTCATCACGTATATAGAGGTTAGCGGTGGGAATCCCATAAACGCTGCGTGAGCCAATCAGAATGCGCAATTGATCGGGCAGATGTTCAATTAATTTTCAACAAATTCAACAATTTCTTCATTTTCCCCCGCCAAATGATAATCATCGAGAACCAAAATGGTGAAATCATCAATTTTTGTCTCTATTTCATTTATGAGGTCAATCGCAATACTGATGCCATTAGGCGTTCCACTGGCCAAATTTAACGACATCTCCAATTCTTTTCCAAAATCAGGAAATTGCTGCTGAAAAGCCGCCAGGATATGCCGGATAAACTGGACAAGATCTTTATCTTCTGGGCTAATCAAATACCAGCAAACATTAGCATCAACATCACTGGCAAAATCGATCAACAGCGTGGTTTTTCCGTATCCAGCTGGAGCGGAGACAAAAGTTAGTTTTCGATGGATGTTTTGGTGAATAGCATCCACAAGCCGCACTCGTCGGAGAATATCTTTGCGTCTTTGCGGTTGTCGAACTTTTGTTAATAGTATTGACATGAGCCTACAATGGTAATCGAATCATTATTTCCCCACCCTTTGTGGTGGGGATCATTACTTCCTCCATATGCATGAACAATTAGTTTATTTCTCTCAATATTGATTGTCAAGAAAAGATAACTGCAAATTTGTACTTAAACATGGATTTGCATGCACGAAAGCTATAATATTTGAGCATATTTGATCAATAAGGATAAAGAATGCGGGCAACAGAGATTATCGAAAAAAAGCGAGATTCCTTAGAACTCTCTAAAGAGGAAATCCAATTTTTTATCAATGCCTATGCCAATGGCGATATTCCTGATTATCAGGCTTCAGCCTGGGCAATGGCTGTGCTCCTTAATGGAATGAGTGCTCAGGAAACAACAGACCTGACGCTTGCTATGGTGAAATCTGGGGACACTTTGGATTTGTCTGGTGTAGTGGATATTGCCCTGGATAAGCATTCTACTGGCGGAGTTGGCGATAAAACCACGCTGGTCGTTGAACCCCTTGTTTTTGCTTGCGGCTTGCCTGTCGGGAAAATGTCTGGGCGCGGCCTGGGATTTTCGGGCGGCACACTGGACAAAATGGAATCGATCCCAGGCTTTCGAACAGATCTTTCCAAGGAAGAATTTCTCACTCAGCTAAAAGATTTGGGCCTTGTGCTCACCGGACAAACGGGCGATTTGGCCCCCGCTGATGGAAAGTTATATGCACTTCGTGACGTGACCGCCACTGTGCCCTCTCTGCCCCTCATTGCCTCTTCGATCATGAGCAAAAAGATTGCAGCTGGCGCACAGCGAATGGTGCTGGACGTGAAAGTGGGCGTGGGGGCTTTCATGGAGACTCTGGAGGATGGAAAAGAATTGGCTGAGATTATGGTCCGAATTGCCAATTTGGCAGGCAGAAAGGCAATTGCATTGCTATCCGATATGAATCAACCGCTCGGCGAAGCTGTTGGCAATGCATTGGAAGTAAAAGAAGCCATTGCCGTGTTAAAGGGGAATGGCCCCAGCGATTTTCGCGAACATTCGCTGGTCGTCGCAAGCCATATGGTGCTCTTGGGGGAAGCTGAAGATAGTTTGGAGGCGGCGCGCAAACTTGCGGAGGAGAAATTAGGTGATGGCTCTGCCTGGGAGCGCTTTCGAGATCTGGTGGATGCCCAGGGCGGCGATCTTTCATATGTGGATAATCTTGAAAAATTGCCTGAAGCCCAATATCAGGAGAACATCAAAGCTGATCAAATGGGATATCTGGCTGGAATTAATGCCCGAATAGTGGGGGAGACATCGGTTTCGCTAGGAGCTGGGCGTGCAAAAAAGAGCGACCCGATTGATCATGCAGTTGGAATCATGGTTCATCGCAACATAGGCGATAAAGTAAATAAAGACGACTCGCTATTCACCGTACATGCCAATGATCAGCAAAAACTTCAAGAAGCAATGAAAAGGTTACAGGAAGCTATTACTTGGTCTGAATCCCCTGTGGAACCCTTGCCACTATTTTATGGTCTCGTAGAATAAAAAAAGGGCCCACCATAGAGCGACGGAGCCAAAGCGTAAAATCGAATTTGTTGTATCTTTGAACATATAGGCAATAAATGGTAGTTATTTATTTCCGGCTATTTATCCGGTTTATTTTTCCCAGAACTTGGGCCTAGAACCCCCTCATTTGGCGCAGAAAATATTCATGGAGGGAAGGGCAATCTCTTTTAATATTTCTTTGTCTGGACTCTAGCAAGGCCCCTATCGCCCTGTTTGATAATCGTTCAGATTGCCCATAAATCGCAATCCTCGCCACTTAACTCATTATTTACTTGATTACCGTGTATCCTCGTTTTATGGACAAAAATCAAGATGCAGATAGCGGCCACATTCTTCGTCCGTCAGGGAACGGGTCACACGCGTTTGGGCTAAGGCAATCAGTCGCTCAAGATTTAATATATAGGAGCGAATGACGTTATCTTGGCCGCTCGCTGCTACCAGTATTTCTCCATCAGGACTGAAATCAATTCTCCTTGAATTTACTGGGGAGAGGTTAAGGAGCAATTTCCCTGAAAGGGCATCCCATATTTTCATTGTTGAGTCGCTGCTAGAGCTAGCAATTTGTGTCCCCTGGGAATTATAAGCAAGCCCACTTACTGTTGAGGAATGACCTACGAGCGAAAGCAATTGCTCGCCAGTGGCGCTGTCCCAAACGAAAATAAAGCCACCCCCGCCAGCAGTTACAAAGCGGCTGTCATCCGGGCTAAAAGCCAAGCCCCAGATTCTTCTATCTACTGAAACCGTTTGAAGTAATTCGCCGGAATTACTATCCCAAATCTTGGCCGACGTATTGGGTCCCACTCCGCTTGCCTCAGGCTCATCAGAGGATGAGAGTATTCGCGTTCCATCGTGGCTGAATTCAACATTGGTAATGCCAATTTCATGGGAACGAATCTTCATTAAGCTTTCCCCCGTAGTTGCATCCCAAATGATCACTTGCCCATCCGCACCGCCGGAAGCCAGCCGTACGCTATCTGGGTGAAAAGCGACATCTAGGACACCCGGAAAAAATCCTCCTACAGGAGGCGCTTCTTGATGTCCAATCAGAGTAAATAATTCCTGGCCAGAAGATGCGTCCCAAATTCGAGCAGTATTATCTCTTCCAGCTGAAGCTAAGAGCAAGCCATCCGGGCTAAATACCAAGCTGTTTAATCCTTCCGGCTGGCTTGTGATGGCCACCAAACTTTGGCCAGTGAGGGCATCAAATACGATTCCAGATCCATCAATACTATTGGAAAGCAATTTAGCTCCATCAGAACTATAAGATACAGCAGAGAGAGGATAGCCAGAAATGGCCAGATGCTCTCCAAGGCCAAATAAAGAGGTCGTCCAAATTCTTGCCGTGCCATCATAGCCTGTGGTGGCTATATGCGCGCCATCCGGGCTAAACTCAACATCCAGGAGAAAGCTAGTGTGCCCTCTTAATAAATAGAGTAAGTTGCCACTTTCTACATCCCAGACTGCGCCCAGAGCATCATGCGTGGCCCCAGCTATGTGATTTCCATCAGGACTAAAGGCAAGATCGAAAACGATCCCAGTCGCCTTGATCCGACGCAGCTCTTTGCCGGTGGCGACATCCCAAATAATGATTATTTCCCTGCCGCCGGTTGCCATTTGGGAACCATCAGGGCTAAACTCAACACTCGCGACAAAATCGTTATTCCCAAATGTGTAAACAGTCTCGCCGCTATCCGCCCTCCAGATTTTTGCGCTTCCATCATTGCTGGCAGTGGCCACAAATTCTCCATCTGGGCTGTAATCAATACGGTTAATATAGTCGCTGTGCTCAGAGTAGGTGAACAATATTTCCCCTGTGGAAGCATCCCACATCTTTGCCGTGTTGTCGATACTGGCAGTTACCAGGCGCTTCCCATCTGGGCTGAAGACGAGATCCCAAATCTCATCAGAATGGCCCACAAAGCTGAGAATTTCTTCTCCACTTGCAACATCCCAAATTTTGGCAGTTCCATCAAAGCTGGCAGTGGCGAGTTGCGTGCCATCCGGACTAAAGACGATATGCCCTACGCCGTTCGAATGGCCCTTAAAGTCGCGCAATCGCTCTCCGGTGACTGCATCCCATAAAATTGCGCTGTTGTCTGGTCCTCCAGAAGCCAAAAGAGTCCCGTCGGGGCTATAAGTAATGCTTTCATTCTCGGCCTCAATTGTGAGCGTCATTTCTATACGAGCTGCGCCAATGGCGGAGTGAAGCGCGCTTTCTGCTTCCAGGGTATGAGAAAAATCGAGCGCTTGCAAGGCCAATAATATAGAGAGTTCTGGATCTACTTCAAGATTACTAATAGAGCTGGCGGCCACTTCTCGCGAGACAGCCAAATTTCTTTCCTCTTCGGCAATCCTGCGCTCCTCTTCCGCCCCCACTACTGCCGTGGCGGCAAGATCTGCATTCTGCTCGGCGGCTGCTTGCTGGTTAAAAGCAAAGTTGCTTAGGAACAATGCAACTGCGGTCGCGATAGCAAAAACACCTACGAGAATTCGCAAAACATTTTTAGATCTACGTTCCAAGGCTTTTTCATGCTCCAGGCGAGTGGCTTCTTCAGCCTCCTTGCGATCGCGCTCTAGCTTGCTGGCAGTGAGAAAATTGCTTTCTTCATGTGTAAGGGCGAGATCGCTTTCTTCCCCCCAGACTTCAAATTGGGATAAGCGCACCCCGCGCACGAGAAAGCTAGCATCCTCCTTGGAGATTTTCCACTCATTGGCCGCAGCTGCCAAACTTCGCTGAATTTTCACATCGTCGCGGGAGACTTCCAGCCATTTTTTAAGGCGGGCCCACTCGCGTATTAGCGCTTCATGGGCCACCTCAACAGTTGCTTGGCGGCTAAGCGGATCGCGATCAAATGTAAGCAATCTCGCATTCCCAAATTCTTTAAGTACCGCTTCTAATGCGTCATTGTTTTCGGATAAGCCCTCAAGCTCTTGGCGAAGGACTCTTCTACGAGTGTCCTCATTCCCTTCTCCTAATGTGACCAAGCGCAGAAAGATTTGCCTGGAAATTTTTTGATCCACCTCATCCAATGAAAGAAAGATGTCTTCAGCGCGCTTTCCCAAAGCACCAAGAACTCCACCTATGGAGTTATACGATTTCAAACTAACCGCACCTTCCAAATGATTATCAAACAATTCAGTGAGGGCATATTGAAGTAGGGGCAGCATTCCAGGTTGATCGACCACATCAGAAACGATCTTGGTAACAATATTATTCTCGATAGTAACGCCGGCTCTTTTTGCTGGTTCTCTAATTGCCAGACTGATTTCTTCAGCTGAAAGGGGCAATATTACACTTGTACGACCTCGCATAAACTCTCCGAGACCCGGAATTGATAACGGCCGATCATAAAAATCTGCACGGATTGTGATCAGAATCCGGACACGGCTGCGTTTATCTGTTACAGCTTTGTACAATAAATTCAGGAATTGCTTTCGAGCACCTTTGTCTTCAACTAAGGAAAACACTTCTTCGAACTGATCAATGACCAAAAGCAACTCTGCCTCACCTTTTGGCAGGATCAGTTGTGCAGCGCGAACCAGGCCGCGTTCATCACGCTCTAATTGCTCGCGAATATTAATGGAAGAATCACTGGCAAGGCTGAAAAGCTCAACTTCCAGTTCGTCCAGCGGGTTAGATCCAGGTTGCATATCGGCTATGAACCAATTTTCCGAACCTGCTAAGGCTCCCATCCGAATTTCGGGAATTAGCCCAGCCTTCATTGCAGAAGATTTGCCACTCCCGCTGGGCCCCACCAGGGCAAGGAAACGGGAAAACTTACCCTTGCTTTTTAATTCACGGATCAGCTCCTTGGTGAGCGCCTCTCTGCCAAAGAAATTTTCGCTATCGCCCTCTTGAAATGCCCGCAATCCCTTGTAAGGATTGACAAATTTTCTATCAGGAGCATGAAAAACGAAATCCCCTTCATCCAACTCACCTCTGACAGCATGATAGAAAGCCTGCACGAGTTCTTTCCCGTCTTTGAAGCGTTTGTCAGCTGGCTTAGCAGTCGCTTTTTGGATGACTTTGTCTAACTGTTTCGGCAAATCTTCGAGAGTATCGAGCAAGGATGGCAGTGGATCACTAACATGGTGCAAGATTTGCGAAATAGGATCTGAATCTGGAAATGGGTGTTTTCCAGTGATCATTTCGTAGAGTACAACACCCAAGGAATAAATATCGGATTGGGCAGCTACAGGCTTACTTGTGGCTTGTTCGGGAGAAAGATAGGCGGGGGTTCCGGTAAGGGTTCCACTAGCGGAGACATTGATTTCATCTGCCAAATCTTTAGCAATCCCAAAGTCGGTCAGGAAGTAATTGCCCTCTCCATCAAGTAAGATGTTCTCCGGTTTGATATCGCGATGGATCACACCCTGCTGATGAGCCACAGAAAGGGCTGATGCAAGTTGCACCAGGATTTGTGCAACTTGTATTATGGCAAGCGGGCCGTCTTTTAGCTCTTCGCGCAAGCTTCCTTTTGGCAACCAGCGCATCACTATATAGGCCCTATCTGGCTCACGCCAATAGTCATAAAGCGGAACGATATGCGGATGTTCAAGCCGTGCTACGATTTGTGCTTCGGCTTCAAAACGTCGAATAAATTCAGGTTGATTGGCCCTATGGGGCAAGATGACCTTGATGGCTACTTCACGCCCCACACTACTTTGAAATGCACGGTAAATCTCCCCAAAGCCCCCTGTGGCTATGCGGTCGTAAAAGTTATACCCCTTGATGGTTTTCCCCGCTAAATCACTCAATAATGCTCCTTATTCCCTCATATTTGGCGATTTTACTTTAAGTCTTATAAATAGGGAGTATTGATATTATTATAGTCGAAAATCTTATCTTGGATAACAGCCTCGATGTTTGGGGGAAAAATACATCTCAAAACATAAAAAATGACCTCGTGGGCCCGTTTTTATAATGGGATATTTCCAGCCCATACTGATTTGCAACCCATCCTAAAACGTATCCGCGAGAAGTACGGTCTTGCTGCTCTTGGAAGTAACAATAAAAAAGCCCCGCTATAAAGCGACGGAATCAAAGCGTCTATTCGAATTTGAGATCGTATTGGATATATGCGATTGATACTGCGAACCTACTTTTTTGAAAAAACAGGTCTTTTAGTTTGGGTAGTCATTTGATTGTCGAGGATTGCAGGTAAGGCAAAAACTAGGGTGGCTAGGGATAGTCCAATTTTGTAGAGAGCCTCTGTTAGATCGATGTGCAGACCGTATTTTGTGGAGAGACCGAAAATAAAAAGGGCGATGCCGAGGATGTAGATAGAGGAAATCACCCTCAGCCCGTTGCTGTAAAGACGCGGGCGGTTGGATTGAAGGGCGGCAAAGAGGACAACGAAGGCAGCGGGTGCAGTGACCATACTACTCATCCCCACTACAGGGATAGCCAACCAGGACAAAGCA
>PVMS01045852.1_pt1 | contig 32467 bp, 33 predicted proteins | sample 1853461 | NCBI WGS metagenome assembly PVMS01 (sample SAMN08582032, study PRJNA380276) | Marine sediment metagenome, whole genome shotgun sequencing project. | isolation source: ocean sediment barecode stripped | collected 2017
GCTTTCGCAAGAATTTCGAGGATGAGAACCGCCTTACCGTCCCGAAAATCTACTGGGATTACTCCACCAAGCGCTTACTGGTCATGGAGCGCCTGAAGGCTATGACCTGGCTCAGACAGCCCAGCAGCGGATTGGCGCAGCTTCCCGCTTCGAAGTCGGGGACCTGGCAGAAGAATTTGCTTCGGCTTTGCGTACCGAGATGGATTTCCGGCGCGAAGCCTGGAATGCGGATCGCTTTCGCAAGAATTTCGAGGGTGAGAACCGCCTTACCGTCCCGAAAATCTACTGGGATTACTCCACCAAGCGCTTACTGGTCATGGAGCGCCTGAAGGGGATCAAGATCGATAATCTTGAGGCGTTGAAAGCTGCCGGGTACAGTCCACAGCGTCTTTCGAGATATGCTGCGGATTTTGCGCTCAAAGAAGTGCTGATTGATGGTTTCTTCCATGCCGATCCCCATCCCGGCAACATGCTTATCCTGCCGGGGGAGGTGATCGGCTTGCTCGATTTTGGCACAGTGGGTCGTTTGGACGATAAAGATCGGGCTAACCTGGCGCGCTTATTCATCGCAGGTGTGCAATTGGATGCAGAGGCAATCGTTGATCAGCTGCAGCGCATGGGAGTTGCTGATTACAAGGTCGATCGGATTGGTCTGGAGCGGGACCTTAAGAGAATTTTGACCAGGTATTATGGGTTGCCAATTTATGAAATTGACGCCCGGGAAATCTCGAAAGCGGTCCAGCCAATCTTATATGAATACAAACTCTCTATACCCACTGATTATTACCTGCTGATGAAAACAGTGGTCATGATGCAGGGTGTTGGTCTCAGGTTAGATCCCGACTTTGATATTTTCGAGACCGCTCAGCCCTATATGGGAAAATTATTCCGCCGTATGTGGCTGCCATCATCCTGGGGACCAGAGGTGGTCCAGATGGCGCTGGATTGGAAGGATTTTGCCACCATCCTGCCGCGCAAGACTTCGCGCATTCTCGAACAAGTAGAGAGGGGACAGCTGACCGTCCAGGCGGAGCTGCCGCAGCTTGAATCAACCATTAATACTATCGACAAATTGATCAACCGCATCATCTTCAGCGTCCTGGTGGCGGCACTGCTCGTCGCGCTGGCGCTGCTCTTACCACGTTTGGATTACGCCTGGCCCTGGGGACTGGTGACATGGATTATTGTGATGGGTTTCTTTGTGCTGCTGTTCCTGGCGGTTAGATTAACCTGGTCTGTTTTCCGCTCAGGTCGCTCGAAATTTGATTGATCAGAAATCGAGTATCTTGCTAGAAAACATTATGGGCCTGGCAATTGCATGCAATTGCCAGGCCCATAAGTATTTGTGTTGAGACTTCGATATTTAGCTTTGTGCTTTCTTAAGCTCGTCAACTTTCTTGGATAGAGTAGCGATTTTGGCGCTCAAATCATCGATGTCAGATTTGGTGGGGATATCCATCTTGTCCATCATTTCGCGCATACGGGTTGATGCGACATCCTCGGCTTCATCAGTCTTCTTCTTGCGCTTCTCTTTTAATTCAGTGACCAGCTTCTTGCCTTCCTGTTCCGCGATCTCGCCGCGCTCGACGAGCTTGTCGACCAGTTCCCCAATTTCCTCGATCGTCAGGGCGACCACCCCGACGCTCGCCAGCAGGACGCGGCGCAGACTTTCCAGGATTGAAGCCTCTTCAACTACCACTTCCTCTTCACTTACCTCAACTTTTTTTCCTTCTTTCTCGGCTGCCATCAGATAACCTCCTGGTAAATTCGTATGGAATTGACGCATTGCGTCATTAACTATATCGCGTCAAGCACGTGACGTCAAGGATCCAGTTTTGACTTCCCAATAGGTCCGATTTAATCTCCAGCAAGAATCAGGTCAGCACGTTTGAAGCGGTGAAAGGCCACCGCCAGCAACACCAGGTCAACCAGCAGGAGAGAGAGGGTTACGATGATGATGACCATCTGTAAATCGATTCCGGTGAGCGCATTCTGGGCTGTCACCCGCAGCTCATCTGGCAGCAGCGGAAGTAGCATGAGCGGTATGAACAGCACCAGGAAGGCGACACTGAGTGTTTGCTGGGCCTGGCGAACAGAAGCTGCCCTGAGGGAGACCATAACACCTATGCCGGCTGCCAACCAGGCAACCAGGAAGGAAAGGGTAAAAATCGCCAGCCCGATCATGGGTGGAAAGAAAAGAAACTCTCCGTTCCAATTTGAGATATTGACCGTCACCAATGCGACTAAGATCCCGCTCAGGGTAATGCCCCATCCGTAGACGATCGCGGAGCATATTTTCCCGATTAAGATTGACCGGTCTGAGAGGCGGGATGCGAGCAGCGTTTCAAGAGTTTGCCGTTCACGTTCGCCTGCAAAAGCGTCAGCAACTACGCTGTTGACCAAGATGAAGGGCAGCCAGGCCCACATCAAGATGGTGGTCGGAGCGCTGAGCCAATCTCGACCTAACTGGAGTGGAATCAGGATTCCGAATACTGCCAATATGATCAGCAGCCCGGTCCAGCCACCTCGCAAGCCAGGGCGGACGGTAATAAATTCCCGGGATTCCTTCCAGATAATGGTTGTAATATCAGTTAACATCGAATTTCTCCGCAGTGTCTTGATCCTCGTTGATCATTGTAAGAAACACATCTTCCAGGGATGATTGGCTTTTGCTGACCTCCTCCACTTGGGCACCAGAGGCCACCAGCATGCTGACCAGGGGCGCAGTTTCGATGAGTTCCTCGAGTTGGATGGTCAGGCGGTTGTTATGCTGGTTGACCGATACGACCTCCGGTCTGGCTTGTAGGTCAGAGATAACCTGGCTGGAAAAATTCTTGCCCGTGATAACGAGTTGGGGTTTTCCAGCCTGGGCTCGCAAGTCGCTGGGAGAGCCAATGCCAGCCAATTTTCCCCGCCGGATGATGCCGATTTGCTGGCAAAGCCTCTCTGCCTCTGCCAGGTTGTGTGTGTTCAAGAAAACCGTCACTCCTTCAAATTGGACCAATTTTTCCAGATCGTCTCTCAATTTGGCAGCTGCAGCCGGGTCAAGGCCAGCGGTAGGTTCGTCAAGGAAGAGCAATTTCGGCCGGTGGAATAAAGCGCGCGCCATGGCTAACTTCTGCTTCATACCCCGGCTCCATTTACCGACCGGTTCCTCCCGGCGATCCCATAATTCTAAATTTGTGAGCAGCTCGCGAATGCGAGCCTGGCGTTCTTGTGCAGGAATTCGCCATACCCGGCCATAGAATTCCAAGTTGTTCTCAGCACTCAGGCGTTCGTAGATTCCATTATGCTCGAGCAGGGCACCACATTGGATGCGGATTTGATCGCCTTCGCTCTGGATATCGTGGTTGAGGACCCGAGCGGTGCCACGTGTGGGTTCGAGTAAACCCAGCAGAAGGCGGATGGTCGTGGTCTTTCCAGCCCCATTCGGACCCAGGAAGCCAAATACACTGCCAACCGGGACAGTAATGGTGAGGTTTTCTAGAGCCTTGATTTGACCAAAATCTCGGCTCAGGTTTTCAGTCTTGATTGCAAATTCTGTCATTTCGATGCACCCTTCGTATTGTCAACGATATATTTCAACTGGTCACGGTAGCTCGATAAAGCATTTTGACCAGACCTGGTCAATTTGCACACCGTGAGCGGGATCTTGCCGCGATAGGTTTTTGTGATATCTACGTATCCTCCTGCCTCGAGTTTTGACAAATGAGAAGATAGATTTCCTTTGGTTAATCCTGTTTCGCGCTGCAGGTATAGGAAGTCGGCGCTCTCAGCTGCGGACAGGATGGTCACGATCAGCAGACGCGCTGGCTCGTGGATCAAGCGGTCAACTTCAATTACTTTTTGAGGGTTCAATCCCATGCCATCATCTTGGATCTATGATTAGATCATTTGTCTGTTGTCGAACTTCCATATTTCTAAAACCTGCTGGTCATGCTTGGTGTTGCTCCTCCAGCGGTGGATGATGGCGCAGGTAGGCTGCAAGAGTCCATCCACCTGAAAAGACCAGCACAAAACCTAAAATTCCATAGAAGAGAGCCAGACCCAGGTAAATCTCCAGGTTGGATATGGACAGGATTACACCCAGCAGGTAGGCCAGGATCGACTGCAGGTAAAAGCGTAATAAGCCAACCCGGAAAGCGGAGATCAACCACAAACTGCCAACTATCAAACCTGTTATGGCTGGCACCCAATTCAAAGAAAGGGGAGTGGTCAGGAAGAGCGCAGCATTAATGGCTGCAATCAAGCACACAATTCCAATACTCACCAGGCGTTGTTTTCTACTGGCAGGCTTATAGCTTACATACCCTGTGCGGGGGATGGTCAAGCGCGACTTGAGTTTATCCACCAGGAAGCGGCTGAGATATATCCCCCCAACGAGCAGGAGAACAAAGCCAATTTGTAAGGCAACCAGTAGGATGGAGCCGGCTTTCAGGGCAAATTGCAGGTAAAAGTAAACGCCCAAAAATAGAAACAGACCACCAACGGAGATTTCCACAATACCATCCGAAAACCAGTATTGGCGAGTTTTCCGGACAGCTTGGTCTAAATCATTATTCATCTCGTAATCCTTGCAGACTGGTTTGTGATGCAAACCACATCGTATAGATTTTAGCCCAATTTCGCCTTAATGTCAAGCCGTTCCCACGCTCAAGGGTTATAATCGATTTGATGGAGGCCTTTCGCGTGAAAAGGTGTTTTAGCTTACAAGAATTCATGGACTACCTGCGAATCTATAAGGAAGAATCATGCCAGACCAACCTGTAATACTAGTTACGGGGGCCTCATCGGGGATCGGGACCGCAGTAGCGAAGCTGTTTGCTGGTCAGGGTTACCGGGTAGTGTTGGCCGCGCGACGTCAAGATCGTCTCGAAGCGATCGCTGATGAAATTAAAGCCAATGGCGGCCAGGCGCTAGCGGTTAAAGCTGACCTCATCGAGAGAGCAGATATCCAGAATCTGGTTTCAACCACAATCTCCCAATATGGCTATGTAGATGTTTTGGTTAATAATGCGGGTTTCGGTCGTTTGAAATGGCTTGAAGAACTTGACCCAGACGACGATATCCAGACCCAGCTGCAGATCAACCTGGTAGCCACAATCCTGTTGTCGCGCGAATTTCTTCCCTACATGATCGAACGCCGGTCAGGGCATATCATCAACATGGCTTCCTTAGGGGGATTTATCGCAACCCCTACTTATACGGTTTATTCAGCCAGCAAATTTGGCGTGCGCGGCTTCACGGAGGCCTTAAGGCGTGAGGTTGGTGTGTATGGAATTCATGTCACTGGAATTTATCCCGGCGGCGTTAAAACGGAATTCAAACAGCATACCGGTGCAGAACGAAAAACTGGACGCACAACTCCCGATTCTTTGCGTTTAGAACCAGAAGAGGTCGCCCAGGCGATATTAAAAGTGGTGAAACATCCCCGCAGAACATTGATAATACCGTGGCAGATGCGCTTTACCGTCTGGATGAACAGCCACTTTCCAGGAATTGTAGACTGGATAATTGAGAGCCGCTTCACCCGACTCGAGCGGGATATCTAACTGATGTAGGCTGAATTCCCTTTGTTGTGATTAACTCTCTAAAACGCTGACCTCAACCTTTTCCATTTTGTCGCCCTCCCGGATGGCGTTGACGACATCAGCTCCACTCACCACTTTTCCGAATACGGTGTGTTTACCGTCCAGATGGGATTGGGGTGAATGGGTTATGAAGAATTGGGACCCATTGGTGTTTGGTCCAGCATTGGCCATCGATATTGAGTTGGTTTCATGTTTGAGCGGGTTGTCGTAAACTTCGTCCTCGAATTTATATCCAGGTCCGCCAGCACCTGTTCCAGCGGGATCACCGCCCTGGATGACAAAGTTATCAATCACACGGTGAAAACTCACACCATCATAGTAGCCTTGCTGGACTAAGAACACAAAATTGTTTACCGTCCTGGGCGCATATTCAGGGTAAAGGTCGAGTTCGATGAGGCCCTTTGTGGTTTCCATCTTTACACGGTAGGTATTCTTGATATCGATCTGCATTTCAGGGGGTTCGTTCCATTGCATATTCGGCATATTTGCTTCCTTTACGGATATGAGTTTTCTAATTGGTGATCTTGCGAGCTAAAAAGATTTCGCAAGTACCAGGTTCGATTTGGCTGTGATCGAAGGGGATAACTTGGGAATGCAATCCTGCATTTGATAGCAAGTCCAACCATGTCCGGCGCGGAAAGAGTCCCAAGATATGGCGATCATGCTCGACACGAATTTCTCGATCTTCATTCTTCATCGTATATATCATGTCTGAGATGTACACGGTATCGCCTGGATCTGGATCCCAGGTCCAATCGAAATAACGGATACTGCGCTTTTGCCCATCATGCCCCCCGTGGGATGTATAAGGTTTGAAGTTTTCTTTGACATGGTCCGGGGCAAACAGGATGATTCCGCCTGGTCGGCAGTGCAAAGTTGCTGTCTCGATAGCATTGTTTAAATCGCTTTCAGAGGTCATATAAACGATCGCATCATGGACAAAGACCACATCATACAGCTGGCCGAGACGAACAGTGCGCATATCTCCCTGGATATGATTGCATTCGGGGTTTAGCTGCTGGCTGATCTGGAGCATTTCGGCTGAAATATCCACCAGGGTGAGCTCAAAATGGGTTTTCAAATGTGAGGCATTGTTACCACCACCGCTGCCCAATTCGAGCATGGTTTGTGGTACCTGGTCGCTCGCAGCGCGGATCGCCTGGAGGTAGAATGCAGCTTCTTCGGCGTAATCTTCAGGTGCTGTCAGCAGGTGAAACCAGCCTGCGAGGTCAGTGTAAAGCTTTGGGAAACGGTCAGGAGTGCTTGTGTCCATTGATGAAAGATGACTGTCTATTTGAGTGTCTCCCAAATGCTCATTTCTCTGAGGTTAGCTCGTCAAGCAGCTCGGCAGCATGAGCAACAAATCCAGGACAGCGAGTCGTAAACAGCTGGACTTCCTGCGCTGATTGTAAGCCTTCAGGCGTACTTATATCGAGCTCCAGCAATTGGCTGCATTCAATCGATCCGTTGCGGTCCTGGAACCGGGTAATGAATTCCTGTACAGCCTGGTAAGCCCTCTCTTTTGAATCGATATCCTCAACGGAGTTATGCCCGTATTTCAACCCGAGAACCATGCAGGCACCATTGACGGCACCACATGTCTCACCCCGGCGGGCGACGCCACCGCCAAATGGCGCTGCCAAGCGGGCTGCGGTATTTCGATCTAGGCTGAATAGAGGTCCATACGCCATGAGAATCGCTTGGGAGCACAGGTAGCCCTCTTCAAAGTACTCCTGGGCTTGAATTTTAGGGTCCATAGAATATATGATGATAGGATCTGTCGACCGTTTATTGAATCAAGTTATCAGGGAAATTTTTATCGAAGATCAAGCTTGGTGTTATTTTGGTGAGCGAGACCAGAGGATGATCACTTCCTGCTGTTCACCGAGCGCCTGGGTAAGCAGATTGATCAGATGCGGCGTGGCTCCATTCTGCGAGAAATAAGCGATCTCCATGCGGGTGATCGAGTAATCCTTATCCTTGGTCGATTCCTCTTCCATTTGATCGATCAGGAATTGGAGTTCATCTTCGCTGATCTCACCGAGCAATTCGTCCGTAGCTTGGTTGTATAAGTAAACCATAGGACCTCCAATGGTGTGGTTTTTAATTCACAGGCATAGATTGTATCGTAAATTACAGAAAGCCACAAAGAATTGGGTAAGGTTTCTTCCGTTTATCTGATTAACCGGAAATTCCCGGATATCTATTAAAAATTTGCCCGCGCTCAATTTACCATGCTGACCAATTTTTGAATTTCAAGCGGTTCACCCCGGGAGGCATCATGGAAGAGCGTGATCGCCTCTTGCTCGCAGTGGCTGGCACAGATCCCACAGCCCATGCATATTTCCTGTTCGACAGCTGCATAACCGTTATCAACCTGGATGGCGGAGAACTGGCAGTATTCGCTGCAGTCACCACAGGCAATACACAGTTCCTGGTCTACTGAGCTGACATAGCTGGAGGTGGCCAGCATGGGTGTACCGCGCTGGTGAGCTCCCATGGCACCACAGCAGCAGGCGCAGCAGTTGCAGATCGCATAAAAGCGTCCCAGCATGGCGTCCTTGAAGAACGCGTGGTGGACATGACCGCGCTGCTCTTCAGCACGCAAGATCTCGATCGCCTCGCTTGAATCGATCCACCATGAGCGGTTGGGATGGTGATCATCAATGAAACTGGTGAAGGGTTCACCAATGATCAGGCAAACATCCAGTGGTTGGCAGGCGTCCTCTTTTGATGTCCTGCATGGGCATTCCAAAGCGATGATGTGCTGCGGGTTTTTGAGCACGATATCTCGCGCCTGGCTATAGGGGATTATCTGCTCCAGATTTTCCAGGCGAATGTCCTCCTGGACTGTGACCAGCTGCTTTGCTGCCCCAAGAGGAACAAGCTTGCCGTGGTACGAGTCGGCAAAAGTCTGCTTGTTTGACTTGGATGCGGAGCCATTGTGGCTCAACAAGGATAAAAATAGCTTGTTGAATACCCCGGATAATTTGGCCAATGCCGGTGTGTAGCGATGCTCCCCTTTTCCTATGCTGATATACAGGTATGGCCAGCGTGTATAAACGTATCCGTGCAGAAAATCGAATAAGCGGAAACCGGGAGTCTGGCGTGCTTCTCTGATGAACGCAAATGTTTAAGGATTGATGATGTTGATGCGTTTATTATTCATGTTCAGCATCCTTGTAAAATAAAAACCCTCCCGGCAGGGAGGGTCATCAATACCTGGTTATTCGCTGTCTGTCTCTTGTTCTCCTTCTGCAGCCGACTCCTGGACTGTACGGATTCCATTGCGCACCTGGTTTATGTAGCGTTCCAATTCCAATTCGAGATGAGTAAGTGTTTCGATCACATAGTGGTCTGCATCACGGCGAGACTGGTCGGCATCGGAGATGATGTCGGTCGCTCTTTGTTCGGCATAAGTTTGGGCGTTCTGGACGATCGAATCTTTTTCCAACAGCTGCTCACCCTTTTCGCGTGCCAATACAAGCGTACGGTTAGCTTCTTCTTGTGCCTGGGCAAGAATTCGATCCCGCTGGGCCATCACCTGTTGGGCATTCTTCATCTCGTCGGGGATGGCAACCCGCATCTGATCGATGAGGTCGAGCATCTTTTCTTCATCCACGACGACGTTGTGGGTGAATGGAATCGCGCGACTCTCGTTGAACAGCTCTTCCAGGCGGTCAATCAGGTGCAAAATATCCATCAGGTTCCTCCGCGATCAGCAGATTCTCAGACTCGGGAATCTTCAATTTAAGATTACTCATAAAATGCCAGTTCGTCAACACGAATAATAATGTTGGAAAATATCCTGTTTGCAACCTCAATCACGCATTGAGGTTGTGGGTACGATTTGCTGCCCTTCGCCAAGCTCTTGAAAGCGATTTTTTAAGGCTTTTTCAACATGTGAGGGCACCATGCTGCTCACGTCTCCACCAAGGGATGCGATCTCGCGCACGGTTGAACTTGAGAGGAAGGTGTGATCTTCATTCGTGATCAGAGAAATAGTTTCGACTTCGGGTGCCAGGCGGTGGTTCGCGAGGGCCATACGGAATTCATATTCGAAATCAGAAAAGACACGTAAACCGCGCACGAGCACCTGCGCTCCAACACCCTGGCAAAAGTGAACCGTCAATCCACCGAACCCCATCACAGTTATCTGTGTATTGCTGGGGAAGGTTTGCTCAACCAGTCCGATGCGCTCCTCAGGCGAAAACAGGAGTGATTTCAGCGGACGATCGTAAACTGCCACGATAATCTCATCAAACAAATGGGTGGCGCGCAGAATAATATCCTTGTGCCCCTTGTGGATCGGATCGAACGTGCCGGGTACTACTGCTCGGACCATATTACCTCACTGGTGTAATGTTGCAAATTATAGGCCATTCATCCAGCCGGTCAGCTGACATCAGCCTGGGGTTCGAATTCATTTTCTCCCCAAAAATGGGCCAATGTTGAAGCCAATTGTGCATGCTCTGGCAGACTCAAATCTGGATCCTGATCGTGGATCTTTTTCGCCGTGTGCTGGGCTTTTTCAATCAGCTTCAGGTCGGTTAGTGATGCCATTTGTAATTGCTTGGTATATCCGGATTGGCGTGTACCCAGAAAGTCTCCTGGTCCGCGCTGGTTCAAGTCGATTTCTGCCAGGGCAAAACCATCATTGGTTTTCAGCATGGCAGATAAGCGTTCATTTTCTGCTGTATCATCACTATCCGGGATCAGCAGGCAGTATGCTTTAGCATCACCTCGCCCAACCCTACCCCGGAATTGGTGCAGCTGCGCCAGGCCAAAGCGGTTAGCGCTTTCAATTAACATCACCGTAGCATTCGGAATGTCAACTCCTACCTCGACGACAGAAGTTGATACCAGAACTTGATACTCTCCGGATCGGAAATGTTCCATGACCAGCTCTTTTTCATCTTGCTTCAGGCGACCATGCATGAGGCCTAAACTCAGGTCAGTGAATACTTCTTTCTGGAGGCGCTGGTGTTCATCAATTGCGGCTTTGGAATCTTCTTGTTCCAAGAGTAAATCAGATGATTCTTTGTCTCCAACCAGCGGATAAATAATAAAAGCCTGGTTGCCTCCCGCAACCTGGTTGTGAATCAGGGAATAAGCACGCTCTTTTTCGCGCGGCAGCAAGAGGTGTGTCTCGACAACCTGGCGACCGGGAGGCATCTCGTCCATGATCAGCAGATCAAGGTCACCATAGACTGTTAGGGCCAGGGAGCGTGGGATCGGTGTGGCTGTCATCACCATTAGATGAGGATTTTTCCCTTTGGACCGCAGTGCAGCCCGCTGGTGAACCCCAAACCGGTGCTGCTCATCAATAATGGTCAGCTGTAAGTCAGAGAAGATTACCGGGTCTTCTATCAGGGCGTGGGTGCCGATGACCAGCTTAATATCACCGCTCGATAAGCCATCGCGAATTTCCTGTTTATCAGAATCGGACGTTGCTCCAATTATCAGGCGGACCTGGTGTTCCTTGAGCACGCCATGCTGGCCGGTGAGGAAATTCTTCATGCTGGCGAAATGCTGGTCGGCCAGGATACTGGTGGGGGCCATGATCGCAGATTGAGAACCCTCGCGGACAACCATGGCGATCGCCAGCGCAGCGATGACGGTCTTCCCAGAGCCCACATCACCTTGCAGCAAACGATTCATCGGGTGTCCGCTCGCCAAATCAGATCTCACCTCAATCAGCGCGCGTTGTTGTGCAGAGGTCAGCTCAAACGGCAGCTGGTCGATGCGTACATCCAACCAATCCTGGGGCACCATGAAACTCTGTGCGCTGCGCTCTCGCCAGGTCCGCTTCTGCTCGAGCATACCCAGCTGCAGGTAGAGGATTTCCTCAAATGCCAAACGGTAGCGTGCCTCCTGCAGCTTCTCCTTCGAATCCGGAAAATGCACCTGGAGGATGGCATTGGAGAGTTCTGTCAGCTCTTCATCCCGGCGCAGATCGTCAGGCAGTGGATCTGCCAGCCGTGGAGCCCAATATGTGATCACCCGGTGCATTAACCTGCGCAGCCAGCGCTGGGTGATATTAGCGGTCAGGGGGTATACCGGGACGATGCGATTGGTGTGCAGGTTTTGCTGCTCAATTTGTTCGACCTCGGGATTGTTCATCGAGATGCGACCCAGGTATTGTTCGGTCTTGCCGGAGAGAACTACCTGGACACCAGGTCTGAGTTTTTTTGTCATCCAGGGCTGGTTGAACCATGTTGCGCGCAGGTTTCCAGTCCCATCGCTGATAATGCCCTCAGTGATGTTAATTTTCCCATTGCGAACCTTGCGGGTACTGGCATTTTGAACAGTGCCGATCACAGTTACCTGCTCCCCATACTCAAGACGATTGATGGTCTTCAATTGCGAGTAATCATCATAGCGACGGGGAAAGAAATAAAGCATGTCCTCCAGAGTTTCCAGGCCGAGTTTTTTCAGGGTTTCCCCATGCTTGGGTCCAACGCCTGGTAGAACGGTCACGGGAGCATTCAGGGCTTCCAAGGATGTTTTTTGGATTTCCGGCTCTTTGGCAGGTTCAGGATCCTGTTCTTGCGCGGGTTCAGATTCCGGCTTGGCCGCTGGTTCTGGCGTCTCTGGATGAACCTGTGCTTCAGTGCTGGATGCAGGCTGCTCAGGCGCTGCTTCTTGTACAGGCTGCTCTGTTACCTGTTCCATTTCTTCAGGCGCGGGTGTCTTTTCAGCCTCCGCTGGCTCAGCAGCTTTGGGAGCATCGGGTACTTTATCATCAGAAATTGGTGGGGCACCCACCTCTGACTGAATGCGTGACCATAATCCCTGCAGGGCTTCCTGCCGGGAGGCCGGGGAAAGGCGGTTGTAATCCCGCAACCTGGATAATACTGCGGCGATCAATTCCTCTGGTAATCCATCCTGGCGGGCTTCGGCTTCCCAGGGCTCGAGCATGCGTGATAATCCACCCATAACGGCGTGATTGTCATAACCACGCTCGGCTTCTAATTTAAAGAACTTCTGTAGTTTGAGTAGTGAAGGCTTCATTGAGGGTATTTTACCAGTAAGAAATGATATTTATCGAGTTGGTTCATCCTGGTACAGAGCCGCGAATCCGAGACCTTGAGGTCCAACATGAGCTCCAATCGCCGTGGTCACATTGACTACCAGCGGAGGCGTCACAACATCAGGGGCCAGCTGGTCAAGAATGCCGAGTGCTTCTCGCTTGGCATTTGTGTGCAGCACTGCGAACCTGTTCATCGCAGTTGTTGTGCGCATCTGGTCTACTAAGCGGTTGATGCCTTTCCTGCGGGTGCGCACCTGACCCATGCTGAATACATTGCCATCTATCACCTCTACAAAAGGTTTCAAATTCAGCATTGCGCCCAACCTGGCACGTGCCCAGGACACTCGCCCGCTGCGGCGGACATATTCCAGCGTATCCAACATGGCAACCACTCGCACACGGCTGCGCAACGTATTGAGATGTTCAAGGATTGATTTGAGAGATTCCCCTTTCGCAATCGCATCTGCGGCTTCGAGAACTTGAAAACCCAATCCAAGAGATACCTGGCGGCTATCCACTATCACGACCTGTCCTTCTAGCGCATTTGCGGCTGTGCTGGCCGCATTGAAGATGCCGCTCAACTCTTTTGAGCAATGGATTGAAAGAACCTGGTCGTATCCACTGCTCAAAATGTTTTCATATAATTTCTGGTATGTTCCGACAGAGGCGGTAGATGTTGTTGGGAAGGAGGCCATTTCTGGCAGCTGCAGGTAGAAATCCCGCCGGGAATAATTTTCGTCATCTTCGATACTCTGGCCATCGATAATCAGGATATTCGGGACGACATGGATTTGGTGGGCAGCGACCAGGTCGCGCGGGATATCGCAAGAGCTGTCGGTGACTAGGGCAATCTTCATCTATGATCTGCCAGCTGTTGGACTGAATCGATTCGGAATATGAATAAAAACATGCAATCAGCATCCGGAAATTCGTATCTGCAGTTGATCAGTCCCCTCCGGAAAGCATGCTCATTCAAAGGATATGATGAACTGATAGTGGGGTTGACCCCCATCCTGGAGCTCCACCTCGATCTGTGGGTGAGCAGCACGGATGCCATCAGCAATTTGATTTGCTGCGTGGTTGGTCACGTCTGCGCCATGGAAAAGAGTGATCAGTTCGTAGTTATCGAGTTCAAGTTTTTCCAGCAATGAATTGCATGCGGCTTCAAGAGAACTGGCAGATCCAAGCAGCTTGCCGTTGAAGAGCGCGATGGTTTCACCTTCCTGGACGTTGACACCATCGATTTCTACACTGCGGATGGCGGTAGTGATCTCGGCCGTATCGACATCTTCTAGGGATGCGTTCATCTCTGCAGCGACTGCATCCAGGTCACCATGGGGGGTGAGTCTGAACATGGCGGCCAGCCCTTGGGGGATGGTGCGTGAAGGAATAACCGCTACCTGCTTGACAGTCAGATCGGCCGCGTTGTTAGCTGCCATGATTATATTCTTATTATTCGGCAGCAGGATCACTTTATCTGTGGGTAAATCCTCGAAGGCATCCATGAGATCTTCGGTGCTGGGATTCATGGTTTGCCCCCCTTCTACGATTCCAGCCACGCCAAGGCTGGCAAAGACTTGTGAGATGCCTTTCCCAGGAGATACGGCGATCACAGCAATTTGTCCTGGTTCAATGGGTAGGATGTTGAGAGGAGCCCCTTTAGCCTGCCGTTCAATCTGCTCCATTTGCTCCATCAGGTTTTCAATATACACCTTGGTGATGGTGCCGATCGACATGGTGTAGTCGATAGGTTCATACCGTTTGTCAGTCTCTACATGAATGTGCATGCGGTAAAGACCTTCACCTTCACCGACCTGAATCGAGGTGCCAATTTCCTCCAGGTTGGCGTAGAATTCTTGGAGATTCAGGGGTTCATGGGGGCGAAAATCAACCACGACCTCGTAATCCTGGCCTTCTTCGATCGTTTCCAGGGTATCCTCCAAGGACATCTTTGAGAGCGCTTGCACGGATGCTGCAGGTGTATCTAAAGGCTGCCCGTTGATGTAACGCAGCATACCCTCCAGGATGAAGTACAAACCTTTCCCACCAGCATCCACAACCCCAGCTTTTTTGAGCACATCCAGAAGTTCAGGTGTCCTCTCAACCGATTGTTCGGCTTCCAGGATCACACGTTCTAATATTTCGATCGGGTCTTCAGTCTCCGCCAGCGCTGCATCTGCGACCTCAGCGATATCTTTGGCGACGGTCAGGATCGTGCCTTCCACGGGGCGCACAACACCCAGGTATGCAGTATCCCTGGCCTCGCAAAACGCGCGGGCAAGGGCAGGTCCATCCAGCACCTCGATATCATCTGAACCGCGGGCTAATCCACGCCAGATTTGGGAGAGTATCACGCCCGAATTGCCACGCGCTCCCATCAGCGCCCCATGGGCAACCATGTGGATCATTTTCCCGAAATTGTGTTCAGGTGATTCAGCGATTTCATCATAGGCGGCTTGCATGGTCAGTACCATGTTGATACCGGTATCACCATCTGGCACCGGGTAAACATTGAGCGCGTTGACGATCTCCTGGTTGGTCCGCAGCCAGGTCAACCCGGCAACGATCAGGATTTTCAACGCCTGGCCATCAATCTGTGCCGTGCGAAAGCGATCTTGCCGCCGCTTGATATATGCTTGCTGGGTGTCTGAGGTCATTAATTCATCCGAAATGAAGGGATTCTGGACCTAGTCAGTCCAGGCTGCTGATTCGCAAGCCGCTTACATGAATATTTACCTGCGTCACCGGCATGCCAAGTGCCTTCTCGACATGGTATTTGACGGTATTGGCGACGCTGCTGGCGACAGATTTAATCCGGGTTCCATATTCGATGACGATATACATATCGATAATGATTATCTCGCCGTCATAATGGACTTCTACACCCTGCATGGGGTCTTTCACCAGCACATTGGTGAGGTTGTTCATTAGATTTTTGGGAGCTAATCCGACCACGCCGTAAGACTCGAGCGCAGCTTGGTGAGCGATCCTGGCTACGGCACGGGGGGAAACGTGAATGCCGCCAATTGGGGTGGTTTCTCCGGTCATGTTTTTCCTCTATAGTTTTAACAACTTAACTTGTTAGGAGATACGATTTGTGGTAATATTGCTCGGCTCACACATGGGTGAGCATCAATTTTCTTAATGGACAGTAATGCTCGTAAGTCTGCGTATCTTTGGTGAAGTTTTAACTCCTTATTCGCTGCTTCCAAGAACCAAAAATTGTCCAGAAAGGCTCTAGAAAGATGGCAACTTGTCAAGATTGCGGGAAGAAAACGACTTTTGGTCGCAATCGTCCCTGGTCCAAAAAGGCTACTCGACGTACTTTCAAGCCCAATCTTCAAAAGATCACTGTTTATGAAGATGGACGCAAAACGCGCAAGGTAGTCTGCGCAAAATGTATTCGTACCATGGTCAAGGTAAATTAGGCTTGTAAAGAGCTGAAAATAAAGTAACAATCCCTGGTGTTCGTAATCTCAATCGCGGTCAAGCCGCGATTTTTTATTGTAAATCCGAACCCAATCTGTGTTCGAATCATAACCGGGGGTTGGGGATATGGCAAGGGTGGGCGAATTCATATCCCTGTCGAGTCAGCGTATTGGGGGATTGTAAACAAAATAAACCCATAGGAAGAATGGAATTAGACCTCCTGCGGCAATTACTGCCAGCAGAGCCAGGCCAATCGTGATCCAATCCAAATCCCAGGGATTAGAACTTGGTGGGATAGCCTCCGGAGCTGCAGGCGCACTATATGGCTGGGTTTCTGCAGCAGTCTTTTCCACAATTTTGGATTCGGGGGGTTCTATGACGAGCGAGTTTTGGTGGTAGGCTTTTAACACCCGGCCCAATTGGTCAGCTGTCCGATAGCGTGCTGCGGGTTCTTTAGATAAGGTCTTCAGCAGAATCTGCTCGATTTCCTGTGGAATATCTGGATTTAAATCGCGGGGAGAGGGTGGTAAATCCTGGCGATGTTTCCTTGCTAATTCGGTCGGTGTCGGAGCGCTGAAGGGCAGCTCTCCGGTGAGCATCTCGTACATAATGACACCCAGCGAGTAGACATCCGATGCAGGAGAAGGGGCCAGGCCAGAGGCTTGTTCCGGGGAGAAGTAAGACGGAGATCCCCAGACGATATCCGCCTTCTCGCCAGGATTGATGGTGGCGAGGGCGCGCGCAATGCCGAAATCAACGATTTTCAGCATCTGGTCTGGGGTGACGAGCAGGTTTTGGGGCTTGATATCACAGTGGACCAGGCTTGCCCGGTGAGCATAACCCACACCCGCGCAGGCTTGTTCCATCAGGGAGAGGGTCTCATCAAGACTAAAACGTCCCTTTTTCGCTTTTAGCTGTTTGATATCCGAGCCGGGCACAAACTCCATGATAATGAAAAGCCGTTCAGAATCATATCCAAAGTCATGTACAGTAACGATATTGGGGTGGGAAAGGTTGGCAGCTGCTTTGGCTTCTTGCTGGAAGTGCCCCCGGAAAGCGGGATCTGTCGAATACTTCTGGAGCAGCACCTTAATCGCCACATCACGATCCAGGGTCAGGTCATGGGCTTTGTATACGACTGCCATGCCACCTTTACCCAAGGTGTCTTCAATCTGGTAGCGGTTGTTGATCAATGTTGATTCGGACATGGAGCAGCTTCCTGAGGGGCTTCAAAATTGTACCATCCATGTCACCCCGGTTATCGTGTAAAATCAATCCAATGGATGTTCAGATCAGATCGTCAATTCAGGTGAGAGATAAGATTAAGTTCAGTAAATAAATTTATGCCAAGCGCGCTTCTTGTTTATAACCCGGTTGCAGGACGTTATCCTTCCCGTATGCTGACAGAGCGTGCCGCAAACGTCCTGAAGAGTTATGGTTGGCAGGTAGATATTGAGACAACCAGCGCAGGCAGCCAGATTCCATTGATCGCCCAACAAGCGGTCCAGGCCAAAAAAGATTCCCTGATCATCGTGGGTGGAGATGGATCATTGAATAAGGCATTACCAAGCCTGGTAGGGACTGGTACAGCTTTGGGTGTCCTTCCGGCTGGTACAGCTAATGTCTGGGCACAGGAGCTGCACCTGCCAGGGTTGAGCTGGACGCGCTGGAATGCCCTCGAAGAGAGTGCCCACCGGTTGGCAAATGGCGAGATTCGCCAGGTAGATATTGGAAAATGTAATGAGAAATATTTCTTATTATGGTCAGGCATTGGCATTGATGCTTTCATTGTCCACCACATCGAACCCAGAAAGCAGTGGGAAAAGAATTTCACCCTGGTGCGCTATGGGGCCAGTGCAGTGTGGAGTGCCAGGAAGTGGCAGGGTGTAAATATCCGCGTATTGGCCGATGGAATGCAGCTTGAGGGAAAATTCATACTGGTTGAAGTGAGCAATATCCGTCTATATGCGGGTGGAATGGCGACCCTTTCTCCCCATGCAACCTTGGATGATGGGTTGATGGAATTGTGGTTGTTTGATGGAAACAGCGTGGAGGATGTGCTCCAGCAAGCCTGGGCCCTTTGGTCTGGAAAGCACGTCGAGTCTGATAGGGTTAAATTCGTTCAATTTAACCAGATTGTATTAGAATCAGATGCGCCAATTTACCTGCAAATGGACGGCGAGCCAGAGATTAGCAGCACACGAGTTTCGGTATCTGTACTTCCCGGGCAGTTGAATGTAATGGTTCCTGATCGGGCACCTGGTAGTTTATTCCGAATCCGGCAGAAATAAGGATTAGAGAAATTGAAACGATTCACAGCATATATCAGGCATAAACCAATTTCATTGATATTGGTCGCTCTCCCCCTGGCTTACCTGGCAGAGATATTTCATTGGGGTCCGGTATGGGTGTTCGCTCTCTCGGCAATCTCAGTGATCCCAATGGCGGCCTACATCGGCGAGGGCACAGAGGCTCTGGCTGCCTATACCAACCCACGCATCGGCGGTCTGCTGAATGCGACCCTGGGAAACGCGGCTGAATTGATCATCACCATTATGGCAATCCGTGCCGGTCTGCTGGAATTGGTTAAGGCCTCCATCACGGGTTCAATCTTGGGAAATTTACTGCTGGTGATGGGCCTTTCGATGGTCGTGGGTGGGGTGAAGCATGGGCAACAAACTTTCGATCGCCGACAAGCCAGCCGCAATGCGATTTTACTGGTGCTGGCCGTGATCGCGCTGTTAATCCCTTCCATTTTCAGCGGCTACATCGAGAATCCGCAATCGACCCGTGTGGAAGCGCTCAGCGTGGGCACGGCAATTATCATGATGGTCTTGTATGGTTTGAGCTTACTTTACAGCTTGAGGTTTGAAGGTGCACCGATTTCCCATAAGTCCACCGAAGAGATCATTCATAAACCAGCCTGGTCGATCCGCAAAGCCCTGATCATTTTAGCTCTGGCTACAATAGGTGTTGTGTTAGCCAGTGAACTCCTGATTGGGGCGGTCGAGCCGGTGATGGCCGGGTTGGGTATATCCGAATTTTTTATCGGTATCATCCTCATCCCACTGATCGGAAATGTCGCCGAGCACTTTGTGGCCGTGCAGGTTGCCGCCAGGGACAAGATGGATCTGAGTGTCGAGATCGCAGTTTCTTCCAGTTTGCAGATCGCTCTGTTCGTCGCACCAGTATTGGTTTTCATCAGCCTGATCTTCAATAATCCGCTGCAGTTAATATTTAATGAACTGGAGCTGATAGCCTTAATCGCTGGTGTGATCATCACGGCTTTCGTTTCCGAGGATGGTGAATCCAACTGGTTGGAGGGCAGCGTTCTGCTGACCATTTACCTGATACTGGCGCTGGGATTCTTCCTGATCGACTGAGCTGAGAGCGTATCCGCATGGATTTCCGGAGAATAATCAGGTTTTTTGCTGATCCGTGGTTGGTGTTTGGTGCGATTGGTTTTGGAGTCGCACTGCTGGCAGCTACTCTTCTGCTGCTGACCTGGACGCGATCTCCACAAACTCCAGCAGCAGGGTCAACTGCCTTAATCACCGTGATCGCATTGCCGACAGCCACTGAAATTCTTCCAACCAGCATTCCTACCGAGGAACCACCCCCGGCGGCTACCGACCTGCCCAGCCCTCCTGAAGGAGATATCGTTATTGACGCTTACGTACAGGTAACTGGAACCGGCGGAGGTGGGCTGCGCCTGCGGGAAGGACCCGGGTTGGATCGCACGGTGCGCATCCTGGGTGCCGAGGAAGAAATATTCCTGGTGATTGATGGCCCCCAACCAGCGGATAACTACACCTGGTGGTACCTGGAAGGACCTTTCGACGAAACTCGCCATGGTTGGGCAGTCTCAAATTTTCTGCGGGTGATTCAAAACCCCTGAATTGAATAATTTACCGGTATGACAATTTATTAATAAGGATGAGTGAATGGATATTCTGAAACCAACAGGTATCACGGCTGATCGAAGCAAGAGGTTGATGACCATCAATTGGAATGATGGTCATACCAGCCAGTACACATTTACACTTTTGCGGGTTGCCTGTCCGTGTGCGGAATGCCGGGGAGGGCATGCCAAGATGGGCGGAGACCCAACTCCGGAGATGTTCGCGGCTCCGGAAGAAGATACCCCTGAGACCCGCCTGGTCAAAATCGAAGCAGTAGGGTCCTACGGCCTCACTCCTGAGTGGGAAGATGGCCACCACTACGGTATTTACAACTGGATATATTTAAGAAAATTATGTCCCTGCCCGGATTGCCGGGAGGAACCAAATTAGCTTATTCAATTAATTTCTGAGGGGGTTAGAGGTAATCTTTCAGGTTGTGTTCCACCGCATAAGCGGCTGCTTCGGCACGATTGCTGACACCCAGTTTGGAGAGAATACTGCTGACATAATTACGCACAGTTCCCTCGCCCAGAAAAAGTGCTTTAGCGATTTCACGGTTGGTCTTTCCTTCGGAAACCAGCAGCAGGACATGCCTCTCCTGTTGGGTGAGGGCGGAGAAAGCTGAGGCTTCTTCCTCCTTGGCGGCTTTACGAACTTCCTGGAAAATGCGTTGGGTAACAGCGGGATCGAGCAGGGCTTCACCTCTGGCGACTGCCTCAATGGCACGCACCAGGTCTTCCCCACCGATCTGCTTCAACACGTAGCCTGAGGCGCCAGCCCGGATGGCAGAGAAGAGCATCTCATCTTCGGCGTAAGAAGTCAGCATAATCACTTTTGTATCTGGATAGTTGGTGGATATTTCGTCGCAGGCATCTATTCCAGAACCGCCTGGCAGGCGAATATCCATCACAACTACATCGGGTTTGTAGGTCGCGGTGCGTTCGATCGCCTCACGGGCATTGCTTGCTTCGGCGACAACTTCGAATCCTGGATGGCGATCTAGCAGAGATTTGAGCCCCAGTCGAACGACTTCGTGGTCATCTACCAGTAAAATACGTTGTTTTGTCATTTATCGGCTAACCTTTTCGGTTGTGAGTATAGCGCAGAGTTTATCGACTGGCAAGGTCTGAATATACCGGAGGAATGTTGTACTTCAAGTCGGTTTCCGGCAGGTTTGTCAACTATTATTTCACTCTTCGAGCTGGGCCTTGTCCCGCTGGAAATCGATGAAACGGTAGCCAACCCCACGTTCTGTGAGGATGTATTTTGGATTGGCGGGATCTTTCTCGATCTTCTGGCGCAGGTAGTTGATATACAACCTGACATAGTGAGGCTCGTCGCGATATTCGTAACCCCAGACCTTGGTTAATATCTGGTCGTGGGTGAGCACCCAGCCTGCATTTTGCACCAGGTGGTACAACAGGCGGTATTCTGTGGGCCGCAGCTTCACCAAACCACCTTCCACCCAGACCTCGTGTCGGTCAAAATCGAATTTTAGGCGGTCGTCCACTTGGATCAGACCATGTGTGCTGGCACCGGTTATCTCTGTCCGGCGCAGGACTGCCCGCACACGGCTGACCAGCTCCCTGGGACTGAAGGGTTTCGTGATGTAGTCATCTGCACCCAATTCCAGGCCATGCACGCGGTCTTCTTCCTCGCCTTTGGCAGTCAGCATGATCACAGGAACGGTGTTTGATTCACGGATCATCTCCAGGACTTCGAAGCCATCAATGTCCGGCATCATCACATCCAATAAGACCAGATCCGGTAGATTGCTGCGAATCATATCAATGGCCTGTTTCCCGTTAAAAGCTTCAAAAACTTGAAAGCCATCATGTTCCAGGTTCAGTCGAATGAAGCGCACCATGCGCTCTTCGTCGTCAACAACCAGTATGCGCCTGTCTTTGAAACTTTCCTGCATCGATCACTCCCTCACAAATCCAATGATGTCTTCGTCTTCATCTTCGCCGGACATGATTTCTATGAAATTGATCTTATCGATCGGCCAGATAACAGTGGTAACTTGATCCTGGACATAGTCGAGATCTTTGCCGTCGATATGCCGTGGGTTGTGTACTGTGATGATGTTGTCAGTAGGTGCCGGCAATTCATCGATTTCTCCCAGGATGGGTTCGGAATTCAAAATGTGTAGAATCACTATTTTGGACATAGAATGCACCCCAACTGTGAAAATTCACCTGTGCGAGTTTAGACTTATCAACCGAAATCAGCCAGGTATCTTGATGATGATAACAGAAATATTGTCTGGCCCACCGGCGGCATTGGCAGCTTCCAACAGAGATCGGCTGGCATCCTGAGGGTCTGCTGCGCTTGAGATGATCCTGGACATCTCTTGATCGGGGACCATGCCCCATAAACCATCTGAGCAAACCACTAAATACCCGCCGGAGGGCAATTCAGTTGAAACGAGATCTGCATTTACTTGTTCAACCTGGCCTAAAGCGCGATAGAGCACATTTCTCTGAGGGTGGACCGCAGCTTGATCTGCGGTGATCTGGCCTAAGTCTTCCAGGCGCTTGACCAGGGAATGGTCGGTAGTCAGCACCCGGGGATTACTTTCTTTATCGAAATGGTATGCCCGGCTGTCGCCAATATGGGCGATGGTTACTTTTTCACCCAGCACCAACAACCCGGTGAGCGTGGAGCCACCTCCGGCAGCATTCTCCTGGATCGACCTGTGGGCGGCATGGACCCCCCCAGCCAATATTTCCTGCAGCTGTTTTTCATCAGAATTTGTGACCAGACCCAAGGATGGCGGAGTTAATTCCGGGAGCACATAGCTCACCATGGCCTGTACAGCTGACTCGCTGGCTTGCTCACCATGCACGTGACCGCCCATGCCATCTGCTACGATAAACAATCCCATGGGTATTGAAGCCTGGTTGCTGACCAGGTGGGTAGACATGGCAAAGAGGGCATCTTCGTTATGATCACGCAGCATGCCAACAGAACTGCCGAACCCGACCTGGAAGGGTTCTATACTTGTGGGAGTTATTTGAGTTTCCATATCGCCAGCATCTAAAGGCTGTGTGGGGAGTTCGGAAGATGATGAAGATCCTGAATCTCCACCATCAAACTGATCTCGATCGCTAAATAGATTATTTGACAAAGTTAATATCCGGGATTCTAAACCTGTAATTATTAATTAGTGAGCTAAATATCTGGTTTGGTTGGCAGTGCGTAAAGTAGTTTATCTGTTGAGCCAATAAAAATACGATCACCGCCAATAGATGGGGTACCAGTTATAGGTTGGCCAGTGTTGAATTTCCAGCGCAGCTGCCCGGTTTGGCGGTCCAGGCAGTACAGATTGCCATCCACCGAACCGCAATAAAGCTCATCTTCTCGGACAATGGGAGAACCTGTTACCTGGTTTTCTGTTTCGAAGCGCCATACTTCTTTGGCGTTATTCGTGTTCACGCAGTATATATTACCATCGATAGCGCCCGTATAAAGCAGGTTTTCAGCAATGCTTGGAGAAGAAATTGAGCCTTTATCCATCTTGAAGCGCCAGATAAAGTACCCAGATTTAGCATCCAGGCAGTAGATATAAGAATCGAGCGAGCAGAAGAAAACCATGCCATCCCCCACTACGGCCGATGAAGTGATCGCCCGCTTGGCTTTATAACGCCATTTTATGCCGCCACGGAAATCTGTGCAGTAAAACTCACCGGATTCGTTGCCGGCATAGATTTCTTCCTGTGTGACAAAGGGTGTTGAACGGATCTCCCCGATGGTATCAATCTGCCAGATGCCGCGCCCGCCATTGATATTGACGGCATGCAGCGACATATCATCGGAACCGATAAACACGTGCCCGTGGGCAACGAAGGGGGAAGAACGGATAGGTCCCTTGGTGTAGTAGGTCCACAATAATGACCCTGAACGAGATGAGAGCACATGCAGACGGCTGTCTTCTGAACCGATGAAGACCGAATCTTCGGTTATCGCAGGACGGCTGACGATGCCACCGTCGGTCTGGTACTTCCAAACGATCTTGCCGGTTTCGGCGTTGACTGCATACAGGTGGTGGTCGTAGGAACCGAAATATACGATACCGCGGTTGTAAAGTGCGCTACCCCGGATCTCATCGGCGGTTTCTAAGGTCCACAAGGGCTGGATGGTATTATCCGCCATCGGGGCAACAGCATCGTACTGCGGGACCAGCTGCCGGGATTCAGACCGGCCAATGACTCCAAGCAGGTCATTTTTCAATTCTGCCGCACTCTGGTAGCGGGCTCCAGGATCGCTGTGCATGGACTTGCTGATGATCGCCACCAGTTCATCAGGAAGCTGGGTATCGGCCGGCTCGATCGACTGCATGCCGATGGTTGTAGGAGGTTGAGGAATCCCATTCAGCAGGTTGTACAGGCAAGCCCCGAGGGAGAAAATATCTCCCGCTGCCGTGACCTGGCCGTGATAGATCTCAGGTGCGATGTAGTCTACCGAGTCAGCAAAGGCATTCTTGATATCTGCGTGGAAGTATGCGGCCAGCCCAAAGTCGACCAGCAGGACCTGGTTGTGCTGATCCAGCATTATGTTGGCTGGATTGAGATGGCGCACGAAAATTGGTTCAGGCTGGTGCCCATGCAGGTACTGCAGCACCTCGCAGAGGCCGATCGCCCAGGGGATGACCTGTTCAGGTGACAGATCTCCAGGTGATCCCTCCAGCAGAGAGGACAGGCTTTGCCCGTGGACAAATTCCCGGACCAGGTATGCCTGTTTATCCTGGATAAAATAATCCAGGATGCCGGGAAGAGATGGGTGAGCCAGGGTTGCCAGGAGATTGACCTGCCGTTCAAAATTCTCGAAATTTTCCTGCCTGCTTCGGGTGTCAGGTGCGGGGTTGTAAAACTCTTTCACCGCAACCAATTTAACCACGTTGGGAAAATGCAAATCGCGAGCCTGGTAAACGGCGCTGGTTGGGTTCTGACTGATGCCGCTTTGGATCAAATAACGATCAGCAAGGCGCGTCCCTTTTTTTAACAACAGCTGGGCTGAATTTGTTTTCTGATATTGGTCCATTTCTCTTTTCAACCAGGATTAATCAGGAAAAATCGGGCTGATGATTTTCTTTGTTGTATACCCGATAATTACTTAGGTTGGTTTGATTATAGCCAGCATTACAGGTTTGCGCAAATTACAAATCGGCATGTTTGATGGTGGAAAGGTCTCTGCGTAAGGTCACGAACAGTATAATATTATTTGTCAGAAGGAAAGGACAGGTGAATATGTACAGCCATGAAGATTATCTGTCACCCTATACCTGGCGTTACGGGTCGCAAGAGATGCGCCAGGTTTGGAGTGAAGTAAACAAGCGCCGCTTGTGGCGGGAGATCTGGGTGATCCTGGCAGAAGTGCAAGCTGAATTTGGATTGGTAACTGTTGAGCAGGTCGCCGATCTCAGGTCCCAAATGGATCAGGTTGATATTGTGCGCGCCTTCGAAATTGAAGAACAGATTCACCATGATTTGATGGCGGAGTTGAGAACTTTCGCGGAAGCTGCGCCTACCGGCGGCGGTAAATTGCACCTGGGTGCCACATCAGCGGATATTGAAGATAACGCCGATGTGCTGCGTATGCGGCAGGCATTTGATTTGGTTCTCGAAAAGCTGGTTAAATTAATTGTTGCGCTTACAGGCCTGGTGGAGAAATGGGCGGATTACCCCTTGATGGGCTATACTCATCTTCAGCCTGCCGAACCAACTACGCTGGGCTACCGATTGGCATTTTATGCGCAGGACCTGTTCTATGATTGGGATGAATTGCGCCGTAGCAGGAGAGGCCTGCGCGGCAAGGGTTTCAAAGGTGCTGTGGGTACTGGGGCTTCATTTGGTGAATTAATCGGTGTTGACAATCTGGCAGAATTCGAGACCCGCTTGGCGATGAAGCTCAATCTGCCTTTCTTCCCGGTCACATCCCAGGTCTACCCCCGCAAGCAGGATTACCGCGTGCTGAACAGCCTTGCTGGCCTGGCTGGCTCGCTGAACAAATTCGCTTTCGACCTGCGCATCCTGCAGTCCCCAGGGTTCGGGGAACTGGCAGAACCATTCGGAAACCAGCAGGTTGGCTCATCGGCCATGCCTTTCAAGCGCAACCCGATCAATGCCGAGAAGATCAATTCCTTAGCCCGCTCGCTGGCGCAGCTGCCACGCCAGGCCTGGGATAATGCTTCCAATTCTCTGCTCGAGAGGACCCTGGATGATTCGGCCAACCGGCGTTCGATCCTGGCGGAGGGCTTCCTGACCGCCGACGAGCTGCTGGAGACAACCCAGCGCATTATTGATGGCTTGGTGATCGATGAAGTCGCCATCCAGCGCAACCTGGCACAGTACGGTCACATTATCGGCTCCGAACGGGTTTTGATGGCTTTGGCGAAAGCCGGGGCTGACCGGCAGGCGATTCATGAACGTTTGCGGGAGTTAGCTATGCAGGCCAGGGAGGATAAAGAGGTGGGTGAAACAACCGCTTTTGTGCAGCTGGTTACCAGTGAAGAGATCTTCCTCGAGTACATCGGTGCTGAGCAAATGGGCGAGCTGTTGGACACCAGCAATTATGTTGGGGACGCGCCCTCCCGGGCATTGGAGTTCACAAAAATCATACGCGAGCAGTTTGACAAATCTCCTGGATAAATCCGCAAAATCTTTCTCTATTGTACTCAACAGGATCTGGCAGTATTTCCGGACCCTTGATTTAAACCTTCCGTCATTTCCGCATGCATTAAGCGGGAATCCATAGTCAGAAGTGGATGCCCGATAAGAACATTCGGGCATGACATGCGAGGGTTAATAGCATCGGCGAAAAGGTAGCTGTCATTCCCGCATGTCTTTAGCGGGAATCCACACCTCACGCTTAATGACTGGGTCGTATCAATCATTCTTATAAGAGGCCGATTTACTATTTATAATCCTGCTGATTGAATCGAAAAAACGAATTAATGGTTGGCGATCTAAATTCTACATACTCGGAATGAGTATGTGTATTTGCCGCAATTGAAATTGTAGAGTGGTTGCGTAGGAAAGCTGGGGTAAGTGATTACTACGACAAATTTCGTGTTAATAAAATTAGGAGGTCCGAAACGGACCTCCTAAATAGTTTAAAGATTGTATATTCCTAGCGAAAATCAGGTTCCGGATTGGGTTTGTTGTCCAGAATTTCTTCGATCTTTTCCAGCACCTCAGCAGTCAGCTTGGGCAGCACCTCCAGGGAGGCCATATTCTCAACGACCTGCTCCGGTCGGGAGGCGCCGGTGATCACCGTGCTGACGTTGGGATTTACCAGGCACCAGGCCAATGCCAGCTGTGCCATGCTGCAGCCCAGTTCTTCTGCGACCGGCATCAGCAGGGCGACTTTTTCGAGCTTATCTTTGCCTTCCTGGCTGGCGTAATCTTCTTTGAGCCAATCATAGCCCTCCAGACCCAGGCGGCTGTCTTCGGGGATGCCCTGGTTGTACTTGCCGGTCAGGATGCCGCTGTTCAGAGGGCTCCAGATGGTTGTCCCCAGGCCGATGGTTTTATACAGGTGCGCATAATGCCTTTCCACCCGCTTTCGGCTGAACATGTTGTATTCGGGCTGCTCCATGAGAGGAGGGACGAGGTGCTCTCGCCGGGCGACGGCATAAGCTTCCATGATCTTCTCGGGCGGCCATTCGCTGGTTCCCCAGTAAAAAGCTTTGCCTTGGTCGACCAGGTAGCTCATCGCACGCACGGTTTCTTCGATCGGGGTGTAGAGGTCTGCCCGGTGGCAGAAGATCAGGTCTACGTACTCGAGCTGCAAACGATCCAATGCAGCCAACGCTCCTTCAACGACATGCTTGCGGGATAATCCCTTGTCATTGGGACCATTCCCACCCCAAAAGATCTTGGTGGATATCACCAGGTCGGATCGCTTCCAGCCGGCTTTTTTGATCACTTTGCCCATCACGGTTTCAGCTTCCCCGTCGGCATAAGCCTCTGCGTTGTCGAAAAAGTTTACCCCCGCATCGATGGCGGCCTGCATGCATTCATAAGCCACCTGTTCGCCAACCTGGCCACCATAGGTGACCCAGGCGCCGAGTGATAGAGCGGAGACCTGCAGACCAGAATCTCCCAGGTATCTGTATTCCATTCTTGCCTCCATGATTTATTTTATGATGCCGGTATTTTGGGCTTGATCTGCCCTCTCGATTTAACCAGCAGGTCCTGGCTGGCTCCCACCAGGACAGGAAAGCTCATTGATCGGTAATCAAAATTGTCCCGCAAGGGGAAAGGCTGCGAGCCATCCCGGGTCTCTACCGCGGCGCCAGATTCCATGGCGATCAACCACCCGGCTGAGATATCCCAGATTTTGGGCGTGGCTTCAAATCCCACCACGGCCATACCCTTAGCAACGGCACATAAGGTGTAGCATGCTGATCCAAGGATGCGGGTTTTGTAGCGAATGGACACATCATAATGCTGGTGAGTGCGCGTGCAGCATGAGAAAAATGAGCTGGTTTTTCCAGGTACCGGGGGCTTTGAATGAATTTTGTCACCATTTAGAAATGCACCGCTTCCCAGGGAAGCGGAATATAACTCATCCAGGAACGGGAAATAAGCCACACCAACTTCGGGCCACCCATCCACTACCCGGGCGATGGATACACCCCAAATGGGAAGTCCCAGGCTGAAATTCGTGGTCCCATCCAGCGGATCGACCACCCAGACCGCAGATTCTGCTGTGCCAATCTCAGGCTGCAGTTCTTCGCTGATCAATCCATCGAGGGGGTACTTCTCCTGGATCGCCTCCGTGATCAATTTATCAGCGGAGAGGTCGGCTTCCGTGACCACGCTGTGATCTTCTTTCAGATTAGTGTGCGTGCCGCTGGGATTGAAATATTCCAACAGGAGCTGGCCTGTATCCCTGGCCAGCCGGGTGGCGAATCGGAGAGCAGAATCCATTGCGTGAGTATATCATTTTTTATTGCTTGATATTCGGGGAAAGTGTAGGTGTGGTTGCCGGGATTTTGCAAATTCGCTGTTCCAAGGTCAAAACCTGGCTGTATGCCGGGATAACATAAAACAAATACCTGTTGGAATCCCAACCCAGCAGGTATGAGCAATTTATTGTGATTTCCAGGTTGGTTTGAAGGTGAAGTTTATGATCCGGTGACGATCTCCACGTAATCTTCGGTCAGCGTGTCCTGGGAGGATGCGCTTAAGAATGACATCAGCTCCCCAGCCATGAGCGCCTTGTGTTCAGCATCCCGCCGGCTCCAGGTGCGGCTCTTGACTTCCAGGAAATGACCCAGCTGCGGGTCGTCGACCCGGTCGAGATTGATGTAAAACTCTGTGCCCTGGAACAGCACCCGCCAGCGCAGGCGGTGCTTCTCAATCACCACCTCCCTGGAGGGGTTGAAGTACTCGCGATAAAAGCGCGGGCTGTGCGTAGCGGGAGCGATGTAGCGGCTGCGGGATAAAAGCACATCGCTGTCATATTGGGCTTCCCGGGTGGGTCCGATCATGGTCAAACGGTAGCGCACATTGGTGATCTCGTCATTTTCGTCGATATACTCGTCTTCGCGGTAGCGCAGGATGCCCTGGTCCGGATCATCGAATAAAAAGTATACGTCATACTCGTGGTAGTGACGATCATACAGCAGTTCTATGCCCGGGCCATTAATCGCCTCAAGAACTGCATCTGGATCGGGGATACGCACTTTCACCTGCACTTCGAAGCTCTCACCTTCCATGGCGCCGCCGATAGCGACCAATTTTGACAGCACGGATTTCTCACGCTCGATCAGGAAGGCATCGATCCTCCTGGCGTATTCATCGGCCATGGTGATCAGATTTTCGGGATCCAGGGTGACCAGCTCCCGGTCGCGCATCAGCCACTGGCCGTTGACCATCACGGATTGGACATCGCTTGATTTTGCCGAGTAGACTAATTGGGAATAAACGTTGACCTTATCGCGGTGGAAGCGGGGAGCATTGTGGAGCGTGGAAACGTCAACGATGATTATGTCAGCGCGTTTGCCGGGTTCCAGGGTTCCTGTGAGATGATCCATGTGCATCGCCTTGGCGCCCAAACGGGTGGCCATTGAAAGAGCAGTGGAAGCCGGTACGGTGGTGGGGTCACCAGTGATGCCTTTCGCCAGGAAGGCGGCCAGGCGAATTTCTTCGAACATATCCAGGTCATTGTTGGAGGCGGGACCATCGGTGCCGATACCAACATTTAATCCCACTGACAGCATGCTGCTGACGGGTGCCGCACCTGAAGCGAGCTTCAAATTCGAGGATGGACAGTGTGCTACCCCTACAGAATGATGGTGCAGGGTGTGAATCTCCCCTTCGTCGATATGTACGCAGTGGGCTGCCAGCACCTTGGCGTCAAACAGGTTGTGCTTCTTGACGTAAGGTACGACCGGCATGCCGTTTATGGCACGTGAATTTTCGACCTCAGTCTCCGTCTCTGAGAGATGTGTGTGCAGGGGGATGTCAAATTCAACCGCTAATTCTGAGGTGGCGCGCAGGATATCATCCGTGCAGGTGTAAGGCGAATGGGGGGCAACGGATGGCACAATCAGGGGGTGGTCTTTCCAGCGCTGGATGAACTCGCGTGATTCGGCCAGGGATTCTTCATAGGATTGAGCATCCGGGGTAGGAAATTTCAACACAGTTTGTGAACACAGGGCGCGCAATCCAGCCTGGGAGGCTGCCTGGGCAACCTGTTCTTCGTAGTAATACATGTCGGCAAAACAGGTGATGCCGTTGCGGATCAATTCGACGCAGGCCAGCTGGGTTCCCAGGCTGACAAAATCGGGAGATACGAACTCGCGTTCGACTGGCATAATGTATCCCATTAACCAGACGTCCAAGCGCAGGTCATCCGCCAAGCCGCGCAGCAGGGTCATGGGGACATGCGTGTGGGCATTGACCAAACCGGGCATGACAACCTTGCCCTCACAATCGATGACCTGTTTTGCTGTGTAAGCCTTGCGAAGATCTTGATCTGTGCCCACCGCTAGTATCGAGTCCCCGGAAATTGCCACTGCCCCCGGATCGAACTGGGTCAGCTCATCATCCATGGTGAGAACGATTGCGTTGGTTAATAATGTCTCTGCGTGCTCAGCCATTAGTTTTCCTTTCGACGAAACGCATAATAGTTGGATAATTGATTGGAAATTCTACACCTATAATTTTCGCAGCAAATCCAGACCCTGGTTGGCAGCCCAGGTGGAGGCGTAGCCAGGGGGACCCCCATAAGAAAGCGGGACCAACCGCTCGATTTCCGGGGTATGGCAGGCCAGGTAGATTTCCTGGCGCTGCTCGCCGGGATGAAGTGCAACCCCCAGGATAACATCTGCACGCCCCCGGAGGGGGTGCTTCTTCATCCAACCCACCAGATCATCTGGTGAGAGCGGTGTGGTTGACATTTCACCACCGATGAACGGAGCTCCATGCGTGGCCAGCATATGGATCAATTCGCCTTTGAGACCCGCTTCGAGCACTGCCAGTTTCCACCCATGCGACTGAATATTCATCAATGCAACCTGTTCGAGTGTATCCTGATCAGCCCCATAAATCCAGGCTGCCAGGCGTTCCTTCACCTGTCGTTCGACTTCTTCAATCAAAGCCTGGGCTTGTTCTACAGTTCTTGCCTTGGCAGTAATGCGCACATCCACCCGGCCCGCGTGGGCGGCTAATCCAACGGTTGGGTTGCTGAGCTGTTCCAGATCCCCGATCAGGTTGTCAATCTGCGACTCTCCTGCCCCAGAGGTGTGGATCACACGCGCCTGGATCACCTCGTGCAGGTCGAGGCGCTGCTCCAGGTAGGGGATGATGGTGGTCTCCATGATGTGCTCCATTTCGCGGGGCACTCCCGGGAGAGCGATGATGGCACATGTCTCCGTTTCCGAGATGAAAGCCGGCGCGGTTCCAACCTGGTTTTCGATCGCGATTGCTCCCTGGGGGACATACGCCTGGCGCTTGTTGTTTTCTGTCGGAGTCCTTCCGAAGCGCAGGTGTCTTTCCTTGATCTGCTCCCATAAGTCAGCCCGGAATTCGGTCTCGATTTCCAGGGCTGCAGCTACCGCCAGGCGGGTTGGATCATCGATCGTCGGTCCCAATCCGCCGGTGGTGATGATCACATCCGTGATTGGCAAGCTGGATTGGATCGCCTGGGCAATGCGCTGGATATTATCTCCCACCGTGGTCTGGCGATAGAGGTCAATGCCCTGTTCGCGCAGCTTAAGCGAAAGGAAGCGGGTATTGGTATCCACGATTTCACCGAGCAGGATTTCGGTGCCGATGGTGATGATCTCAGCAGAGGGCATGATTTCTATTGCTATCCAGATTCATATTTTTCTATCAAATAACATTATATTCCCGGATCAACCTGCCGCTCTTAAAACGATCCAGTCCCAGTTCAGATACGTCAAGGCTGGCCGCTTTTCCATCCAGGATGATCTCGCTCATGATTAACCCGGAAACCGGGCCGTGCATAAAACCATGTCCAGAGAAACCAGCGCACAC
>PVMS01006404.1_pt1 | contig 32447 bp, 24 predicted proteins | sample 1853461 | NCBI WGS metagenome assembly PVMS01 (sample SAMN08582032, study PRJNA380276) | Marine sediment metagenome, whole genome shotgun sequencing project. | isolation source: ocean sediment barecode stripped | collected 2017
ATCCGGCTTTTTTGCAATAATAATAATTGTTTGTGGAGCCATTTTTATCTACACCATTATACCTCAAACCCTAAGAAAATATTTTAGCATTCGTTGGAAATGGATCGGTGTATTTAATTGGCTGTTAGTGGCAATCGTGCTAATCGGTATTACCAGTATTCTTTTACAAAGGCTCAGGCTAGGCAGCATTCTGATAGACGGTGCGGGTGAAACAATCGCCCTTGCCTTCATCCTCTTGTATTTTGGCAATTGGTTTGATCAACTCATGGATTTTCTTCGCCAACACAGTTCTTTTAGAAATCTGGCCAGCAATAAGGAACGACTGGAGGAGTTTTGGCTTAATTGGAGCAATCGTATTTACATGTTATTAATGGTAATATTCCTGATTTCCTTCTTGAGAAACTTTAACTTATATACCCCTGTAAAGGATGCGGTGATTTTTTTCTTTAACTCTCAGCGGGTGCTGGGTGACCTAACATTTACCTATGGTGGGATAGCGCTGTTCGTTTTGGTTATTTACTTGTCATCAAAAATATCTTCTACAATCAAATTCCTGGCAGAAGACAAGTCTTATTATAAAAATCGAAAAGAGACTGCAAATATCGCGGTAATTATGAGGTTTTTTCTGGTAGCCATAGGGTTTATACTGGCCCTGTTGGTTTCAGGAATACCAATAGACCGGATTACCATAATTATAGGTGCACTTAGTGTGGGTATAGGATTCGGGTTACAGAATATTGTAAACAACCTAATATCAGGAATTATATTAATTTTTGAGCGGCCCATTCAAATCGGTGATCTGGTGGAACTTAAACAGTATACGGGCTTTGTTAAAGACATAGGGATCCGATCTAGTATAATTCGAACCTATGACGGCGCTGAAGTGATCGTACCTAATGGCAACCTGGTTTCACAGGAAGTAATTAACTGGACTCTTAGCAACAGGCAACGCAGGGTTGAAATCAGCATAGGGGTGGCTTATGGCAGTGATATCAGTAAGGTAACCGATGTACTTACCAAAGTATTGGTTGCACATAATAAGGTCTTAAAGTACCCTCCCCCATCAGTGCTGGTGGACGGTTTTGGTGATAATTCGGTGAATTTCAGGCTACTGATCTGGACCTTGGATATTGATAATTGGTTAAACACCCGCAGCGAGTTGTCAGCAAACATATATAATGCCTTAGATGAGGCGGGAATTAGCATACCGTTTCCTCAGCGGGATCTGCACATCGTTTCTTGGAAAGCACCAAATGCATCTATCAATCCTCCATCTCCCGAAAACCCGGAAGGTGAAGGGTCAAAGGAACCTAATTCTTAGCCCGTCTACCAGATTTAACAGGTTTGCCCTTGGTGACTGCTGCTATAGCTCCCTGGATGGCTGTTTTTACCCAATAATTGATGGGGCTTTTGTAGGTGATCCGCTCATTGGAAAATTTGGCCTGGGCATTTTCCTTGGTGTGTTTCAAAATTATTTTATCCACCAGTAGAGTCAACAACCCGGACCCAAAGTTTTTTTCATCCGGGGAATTTTTTTTAAATAGTTTTACGTGCAGGTCATCATAGGTAATAATTGCTTGACCAATTGCCTCTGTGCTATCTGCAAGAATTTCGAACTCAAACTTTGATAAGTAACCTGATTCGATCTTGGCAGCTTGTGTCGGGTTAAGCATTTGGTTAAGTACCTCCAGTGGAAAATCCACCAGCCGGACGCTAAGTGAAAATTTTCCAGAATCCAGCTGATCATACTCGATATGGAGCTTACCTTGATTATAGAACGAGGCGGACCCCCGAAGCACTTCCTGTGAAACGGTGAGCGGCTTGAACTGGTTTAATGTAATATTTATGTCGTTTAGGGTAATATGACCCTCTTGACCGGTATGCTCGCCCACCTCATGATAAGAGATATTCCCGTTGTTGGTGGTGATTCTGGGAATAGAAAAATTAGGTATGGATGGAATCATTTCGGAGAGCAAATAGGGTTTTGTGATCTGTTCCGGGTCCGGCAACGTTTTGTCCCGTCGGATAGAAATGTCAAAGCCGTCCAACAAGAGGTTGCTTGCAACTACTTTATTGCTGTCAACAAGTGCCTTCCAATCCATGTCCTGAATCTGAATTTTATAAATTTGCCCTGCTACCACGTCAACTTCAGTTTCAATCTGCTGAAGGTAATTTTTGCTGGGGACAATGGTAATTGTGTCAATATTCAAATCTGTCTCAGTGGTCCAAATATGATTTATGTGAAAGCTGGCATTTGGCGAGGTAAATGCAAGTTCTTTAAGATCAATTACTTTTTTTTCATTTTTAGTGTACATCTCTATCCCACTAAACGAAATTATTTTGTTGTCAATAGTAACCTGTCCCGGATCAATGTGAATTGCTCCAAACATTTTTAGAGGAGCTATATTAATACCTCGATTCTTATGCTTTTTTGATTCCTTATTTGAAGTAAAATTCAGGTTTGGGGCAAAGATATGTACCTGGTCTGCATAGGGGGCTTCATTCTCTTTCCATATTATATTATAGAATTTAAGACTGTCGGAGGTAGATTTCCCATTAGCCTGAATGTACTTAAATTGACTAACCATGAAATGGTCCATGGTTACTTCATGGAAATTTTTCTCCCATGGGCCAATTTCAATTTTCTCCACGCTAATAGTATCGCCTCTGGCGGTTTTGGCCAGTATGTTCTGAATAACTGAAATTGAATCACTGCTTATTACGGTTGGGCCCAGGGAGTAACTCCCCAAACTCGTGATAAATGATGCATGTTGGATGTTCATCTTAGCGTATTCCATTTGAATTTTTTCATCAATAATCAGGGGATTTTCCAGCAACAAATCTCCCCCAATGGCGTACAACCGATTGTCATTGGACATAGTTAGATCCAGATGGAATTGATCCAGTTTTACTTTTTTTAGAGACAGGTCCGGAATGGGGTTTTTTACTTCTTTCTTTTTAGGTTCGGGCATTGAACCCGATATTTCAATCCCGCCAAGCTCGACGCTACTCAATTGATGATGCCAGGGCTGGTCCAAAGTGAAATTATTTTTCAGCAGTGCCTTGAAATTTTGTACTGACAAAGCCAAACCATGATATTGTCCGTTCAAGCTACCCACTTGCATAAGATCCTGGTCATAAACAACGTTGGTAACATTAATTTCAATTGCTTTAATGGGGTCAGAATAGGTAAGTGCCGGGCTTCCAAGATAGCGTAATTCATAGCTGGTATGGATTTCCCTGATGAGGCCTTCTATTACCGCGGTAATTTTTTGCGCCTGTAATTGTTGTTGACCCAGGTCAATATTTATATTGATATCATCGAATTTAACCTTTCCTATGTGGAGTGTAGGCGGTTCTTTTCTTTTACCACCGATCGGTTTTTTTTGACGGGCTTTTTTTAATCTCGGCGCTCCTTGGTCTGTATTTAACTTCCCATTTTTGAGCACTAGTGAATCTGCTTTCAGGTCATTTTCAAAGTAATAATGAAAAAAATCAAAATTGAAAAGTGCGAGATAATCACAAGTAACCAGACCCTTCCCAGTCTTTTTGTTCAATAGCTCAATGGAATCAATTTCAACATTGAATTGATCGTCGTAGCGTAACCTGGAAAATCGCAGTGAGGTGCCCCCCCCTAATTCTAAAAGGGTATTATCCAGTTCCAGGTTTAGGGTACCAATCATGATGGTGCTGCTGTCTTCTGTAACCACTATATTTTTAGTTTCCAGATTCATTTTGGGAAGATATACATTCAGGGTATCCACTTCTCCATAAACAATCAACTCCAAGCTGGCATTTTTGAGGCTTAAGTCATCTATTTGAAGTTCTTGAAGATTGCGTTTAAGTAAGTCCGAAATAGGGTATTTACTTTTTTTCTCCTTTTTTTTGTGGGGATAGATATGGGCGATAATACTAGGCTCATTAACCAACAACATTTCCAAAACATAATGTTCCTGGTGGTACAAGGTCTTAAAGTCCAGATTACTGACCTGGAGTGATATACCCTCAATGTCTATCACAGTTCTCTTCAATGAGTCCTTTAGTATGAAAGTAAAGTCATTGAGATCCAACTCATTTGATTGATAATCATATACAATGGAACCGAATGAAAATTCAGTATTGGCAAAATCGATAGACTGCCGGCCCAAGGACAATCTGAGTTTAGCTTCATCTGATAAATTGCGCATATTCCAATTTGATACCAGGAGATCCAACAGGCCTATTTCAATTATTAATTTTGATTTGTCCAGCTCTATCCCTGCCCGATCAACATGGAATAATTTGACGTCAAACTGACTTAGTAAGGATTCAACAGCCGGATAGAACTGTGCGATTTCGTGGGCCATATTTATAGGCTCCCGGAGGTTCTCTTCCTTCAGTTGTTCCTTGTCCTTTAATCCTACTTTGGCAATTGGTTCGGTAATAGTAAGCTTTTTAATTTCGAATTGTTCGCTGGTGAAAACGGAAAGCAGCGACCCTAATGCCACGGTTAATTGCTTACTTTTAACTTCTAGAATCCCGGTGGAATCACTTGTATCAACTTTTGAAACTACTATGTCATTCAAAGAAAATGACAGTTTCCAAAAATGAACATCCGTTTCCCCAACCGATAACCTATACTTTCCATTTGTCTCGATTTTAACCAGGGAGACCAGTGTTTCCTTAAATCCCAGTATGCGATAGTATTCTAATGCTATTGTAAAAACCGGAATAAGCAAAATTAAGATAACCACCCCCTTTACAAAAGGATGTTTTCTTTTCCGACCGGTACTGTTTTTTTTCAACTTGTGACTATTTAGTCAGCCCGTCCTGGCACTACTCACCTCTAACTAGCGAAAAATACGGATTAATGTTAACATTGTCATCAAGGTTCAGTCAATAGATACCGACCATAGAAAATGTAACAAAACGAGCCGGGTATTATTGAAATGATTTCATTGTATTTAGATTTTACTTGTGGTACTTTTGTGTCCCAAACCAGAATAACCTTAAATAATTAAAGTATGACCAAAATAAAAGTTGCCATCAATGGATTTGGACGCATCGGTCGCCTGACTTTCAAATCTTTGTTGGAAAAAGAAAACGTTGATATAGTGGCCATCAACGATCTTACTGATAACCTTACCCTGGCCCATCTTTTAAAATACGATTCTGTACATGGGAGATTCAATGGAACTGTCACCGCTGATGACCAGGGATTCACCGTAAACGGAGAGCACATTAAAGTTTTGGCGGAGCGCGATCCAGCTAGTTTGCCCTGGGGAGAACTGGGTGTTGATGTGGTTCTTGAGTCTACCGGTATTTTCAGAGATGCTGAAGGGGCTGGTAAACACCTCCAAGCCGGAGCGAAAAAAGTGGTCATCTCCGCCCCCGCCAAAGGCGATATCAAGACCATAGTTTTGGGAGTAAATGACCAGGTGCTGTCACCGGATGATACCATCCTGTCTAATGCCTCCTGCACCACCAATTGCCTGGCGCCCATGGCCAAGATCTTAGATGATAGTTTTGGTCTGGAAAAAGGATTTATTACCACTACTCATGCCTATACGGCAGATCAACGTCTTCAGGATGCGCCTCACAGTGACCTGAGAAGAGCTCGGTCGGCTGCCGTATCCATTGTTCCAACCTCAACCGGTGCTGCCAAAGCTGTAGGCCTGGTACTTCCACACCTGGCTGGCAAACTGGATGGTATCGCCATGAGGGTGCCCATTCCCGATGGTTCCGTAACTGACCTAGTGGCGGTATTGAAACAAGAAGTGACCGCTGATCAAGTTAATGAAGCAGTAAAAGCTGCTGCTGATGGGCCATTAAAAGGTATTCTGGAATATACCGCTGATCCTATTGTTTCTATCGACATCGTAGGCAACCCCCATAGTTGTATCTTTGATTCAGGGCTAACCTCGGCAATGGGTAATCTGGTAAAAGTAATAGGATGGTATGACAATGAAGCTGGATATTCTAACCGGGCAGCGGATTTAATTATGAGGATTAGTGGTCATAGGATCTGAGTTTTGAGGTCTGAGATCTGAGATTTTTTCCACAGTCATTCTATCCTCAGAAAGTCTGAAATTATATTGCTGAATCATAGCCTTCAAGTTTAATTCCAGTGCTTCTTTTCATGGGTGCTCCTTAAATTTAATCTACTAAATTGTTTATTTAAAACTGTCCAGGTATTTAAGGGGCTAGTACACATCCACTAAATTTTTCGTAATATTTGTGCTAAAGATATAACGAATAATTGGGTAGAATTTCAAATTTCCGGGCCCGGCTAGACGGCTATCTAATGCAAGGTCTTCACCCAAAAAAGCTTGCTTTAGCCATAGCATTGGGAATCATCGTCGGGTTATTTCCCATAATCGGTACCACATCCGTAATTTGCTTGGCAATATCGATCCCGCTTCGACTAAATATCGGTTTAATTCAACTTGCAAACTATGCGGTTTACCCGCTGCAATTGTTGGTTTTGATCACCTGTAAAAACCGGCTTCATGGGCACCTCGAATGGTTCATGACTGCTTAAGGTCATAGAGCATAAAAAAAATGGTTTGAGACTATGGTCCAGGTCATCAAGTATTTGATTTAATACAACATGATCATGAACGCCCCATTTAGAATTTCTTTCTTCCGGTTTAAAACTTTGATCACTTTTAATCACATCAAAATTTGCATTAATAAGGTAGGAGCGAAAATTTGCATAATCTATATCGTATCCATAAATATAGTATGTGGGATATCCGAGATCTTTAAATTCTTTATTTAGAAATGGAAGATTTTGGGTTTTTTTGGAAATTTCATGATTGAGGTTCGAGGTTGCGCTGGATAGCCACTTAATATTGAAACCAACCCTTTATCCGTCCTGTCTCCACTGGAATAGATATTACTAAATAGAATACCTTCTTTGGACAATGAGTTGAAATTTGGTGTCACCCCTCAACTCCACCTAAAACTTCTATAATCTTAGAAGTATAACTTTCAATGGCAATTATTATCACATTGGGACGGTTGGTATTTAAAACCTTGTAAGTTTCACCGTTATCTGAGTGCAAACCCTTAAGATACTTTTTGGTCTTTTCCTGATCGAAGAAATTATTGTCATACTGAGCTTTACCAGACTTTAGCAAGTAATATTTTACATTCCAAATTCCGTTTATTGCAGCATGATTTGCGAAGGTATTGGTCTTGTGAAAATACACAAACCCAATATTCATGTTTGATTGTCCAAATGAACCTCTTACGGGTAAGATTAGTGATGCTGTAATAAATAGAAAAACCAATGAAATTTTCCAATCACCTGGTTTTATGAGTTCACAACTTGGAAGTACCTTATTTCTGAAAATTTTATAAGATGTTAGAAAAAATACTACCCAAAAAACCACTAACCCAAGCGTTAACCAAGGATCTGCGGAACCCATTACTTCTTTGGGATTCCCCAAGTATAACAATGGTGTATCATCCAAACGAAACCCCCAATGCCGGTATAATTCCATATCCGCCACGATAAGGAAGGTGAAAACGAATAAAAAAATTACCGTATAGTATTTTAATACATTGCTAATAACCTTGGTTGCCGAGTATGGAGTTAAAGCTAATAACAAACCTAGTAGCATCAGTATATACCCGGTAACAGATATGTCCATTTTAATACCATGAGTAAGTATCAAAACAAGATCACCTACGGGGAGCTGGTGAGATAAACGGAAGTGGTAACCTAAAAACAGAATCCTTGAAAGCTCAAAAAAGCAAATCCAAAAAATAGCTGTATAAGCAAATAGTCTGAGTCTACTTTTCATAAACTATTGTACCTCCTGACTAATAAAATCCAACAATCTGGAAGGTGACTCAATCAGATAGTCCGGATCATGTTGTTGTAAAGCCTGTTTAGTATTTAAGCCCCAACAGACGGATGCCACAGGAATTTTGCTCTTTTTAGCAGCATCAATATCTCGGGTCTCGTCAGCAATATAGAGTACCTCATAATTTTCGAACTGGTAACTTTTCACTATGGACTTTAGCGTTTTACTTTTACTAAAAAGACTTTTTTGGGGATGAATAAAATGAAACATGTCCAGCATTGAGTTTCTATGGAGGAAACTGATTACGTTTTTAGTAGAATTTGAGGTGAGGATACCTATCATACAATTCTTCAGATGCAGCTGTGTTATGACCTGGGAAATTCCCTCAATTGGTTTTAACAATTCGATTCTTTTATTAAGCTCACGTCTAAAATCCCTGGCAATATCGGGTAATTTCATAAAGCTTATTCCTGCGGTTTTCAAGGCCTCCCGGGTACTCAGATTTCTATATTCAATTAGTTCCTCTTTTGCAACTTTTCGGTATCCATATTTACTTGCCAAAAGGTTGGCAATTCCCAATCCCAATTCCATGGTATCAGCGATGGTACCGTCAAAATCAAATATCACCAGTTTTATACTGCTCATCCCCCTCTCTGGTTTATCCTAGGCCAGACCACCTTTTGAGCTCTATTCAAATGATGCTGGTCATCTATTTCACACCAGGCATAGTCCTCTATTTTGTGACCGTATATAGTTTCAATATTACTGATGCCAACTAGCGCATACTCGTAATCAAGACCGGGACTTTTATCAAAATTTTGCTCGGCATACTGGTTCATGGTGCGAAAGGTAGATTGTGAAATCTTCGAAATTCCAGTCAATTCTCCGTATACGGGACCCAGCTCAACCTCATTCTTTGACATGGAAACTAAGTTACGGTCATCATCTACTTCAATAAAAACTTCATCTCCTGCTCCCGTTCTCCCGCTAACCAGGATAATGTTCTTATTTGGATGGTTTAAGATAGATTCCAGTCCTGCCTTGTCATACAGTAGATCCGACTCCAGTAAAAGAAAATCTTCGCTAACTAAATTCCTTAAATTATACAAAGTAAACATACTTCCGGTACTGGAATATTGCATGTTTCGTTTACATACGATTTCTGGAAAATTAGTCATCAAATTTTCATAGGCTTCTGATTTATACCCGGTACCAATTATTATTTTCTCAATACCGGCATTTATCAAATTCCTAATAGAGCGTTCTATAATCGGCACTCCATCAATGGGCAAAAATCCCTTAGGTAGGTTCTTGCTAAACGAAGGCAACCTGCTTCCCAAACCAGCAGCCAATATTACCGCGGACGTTACCTTAGTCATTAATAAAAATCTTGAGCCGATCCTTCACCTGATGAGGTTTCTTAGTGGGTCTTCCAAGGTTTTCTTTTGACCCTTTGGCAACTTTTATATACAAAAATGTCAGGATGGGGGAATTCTCCCACTTCTTGACGCGGGTTTGAAACTCTTTTAAGGAGCCGGTCTCATCAGCTTGAGTGTAGCCCATGGAAGCTGCCAGGTTCACAAATTCAACCTGATCCGATACGGTAGCTTGCCCACCAGTGGAATCATGTGAATTGTTATCCAATAACAAATGAAGTAAATTATTGGGCTGATAATAAGCTATGGTTGGCATCGCTCCCATTCTCATAAGCAATGATCCATCACCGTCAATTATAATGATTTTTTTCCTGGGCTGTGATAAAGCCAAACCCAATCCAAGTGAACTAATACATCCCATGGAACCAACCATATAAAGATTAGACGGTTTATCTTTCACTTCGAATAATTCTCTACCGGTTTTCCCGGTGGTCGCTAGTAAAATTGTATTTGGGCTAGTGCTCTTGCTTAGAACTTCCAACACCTCAATTCTATTAGGAAAGGTATGGCGATCACCTGATAATTTATTTAATTCTACAGGTTCGAATGTGTTCTTTCTTACAATGAAAAAATATGAACTATTATTCTCAATATGCTTATTAGCTAGTTTCAATTGCTTCTTTGCCTCCTGTAAATCAGTAGATAGATAGTCCCACTTCACTTGCATAAGTGTAAGCAATTCGGCAGTAATCGTCCCCATTAGCTCATGTTGTGGCTCGTCAGATAACCCTAGTTCTCCCCTTAAGCTAACAAAACCTAGAACAGGCAGTTTAAAAGTATAGTTCAGGGAGGTTAACGGAGAGACAGCATTGGTTAAACCTGAGTTCTGCATGAGTACCACGGATTTACTTCCACCAATATTCGCTCCGGACGCAATTGCCACAGCATCACCTTCATTCGATGCCATTACATATTCGCATTCATTAATTGCATAGTTAATTAAGTATTTTAAGAAAGAGCAGGGCACACCGCTGTAAAAATTGAATCCCAACTCTTTCAGATGACTTCCAAATTTATAAGTATCTAATTTCATAAACTCCCGGCATTTTGTAAATCTACAATGGTGTCCACATCCAACCAGGAACCGCTTATATAACGGACTGCAATTCGATGATTTCTAACAATACGATTAAATAAATGTGCACAAGTCATTTGATCAAAACCATCATCTTTTGATAATTCCAACAAAGCTTCTTTTACCAGGTGGGCCCCAGTTTTGTTTACCTTCCATAGCCCAATGAACTCACCGTGAACTTCATTTTCACTCATTTCCGAAGACATGTACTCAAATTGCACCGGTTGGTCGTATATTTTTTTAGAATACGCTATGGAATTATGAACCCAATCAATGGAGCTGCCGCCGTATTCGAAACCTGCGTCAATAATTAGTGTGATGTCATTGGGATCATTCAATAACTCATTCAAAATATATTGTTTGAATATAATATCTCCATAGCTTATCACGGTGTTTTCTTTGATTTCGTGTCGGGCCAGAAACAATGAATACAACTCTTTTGTTGAAGCAAATACATCATTGTCCACCGTTTTTATATTCGAGTTACTTAACATTTCTTTGGCGAATCCCCGTACCACAGTTATGTCCTTTATACCAATCCGATTAAATTCATCAATCTGGCTGGCCAGAATAGTTTTACCTTTTACCTTTAATAAAGTCTTCGGCTTATCCTTAGTTAGGTCTCCAAAATTACCTTGACTGGCCGCCAATATTATATTATTAACGGATTTACCTTGTGTTGGCAAATATTTTTTTTCAGCCTCCTTCAGTTCATCTGCACCTTGAATCCGGAAAACATCAGCCACGCTGGTGATGGATCCTTCTACATTCATTAATGATTGGTCCTTAAAAATGGTCCTGGAAGTGTTCTGCATACTGGTCATCGAACTCCTAAGATTGTGATTAGCCCAAACTATCAGACTTACTCCCAGATTTTGAAATTTTTCTGTGGGAACAGAATAATATTTGGTCGGCACAATAACTACCGGCAATCTGTTTGCCCATTCTCTCATAAATTGTTCTATTTCGGAAGCGTCATTTCTTTTACTATGACATAATATTGCATCTGCACCCGCATCCATATATGCTTCAGCTCTGCGTAAAGCTTCATTCAGCCCCCATCCAGCAATAAACGCTTCCAATCTGGCTATGACACAGAAGTCATCATCCAATTGAGCATCTTTTGCTGCTTTAATTTTACCGGCAAATTCTTCCATATTTGCCAAAGGTTGGGCATCTCCCGCAATAAATGAATTGGTTTTAGGAAAGAGTTTATCTTCAATACATACTGCGGCGATTTGCCTTTGTTCCAATTTTCTTACTAATCGACGCGCGTTATTGAAGTTGCCATAGCCTGTATCTCCGTCCAACATTATAGGTATATCAGTGGCATCGCTCATAAACTCCACAACATTCAACACCTGAGTCCATGAAAGTTCATTGTTATCTCTCACTCCCAAAGAAGCTGAAATCGACAGTCCACTCCCCCATATCCCTTTAAATCCTTCTTCTTCAACAATTTTTGCCGACAACCCGCTATGAGCCTCCATAATAAACTCCAGTTGATCAGAATTAATCAAATTTCTAAACTGCGTGGTTTTCTTTAACTTGCTAACTTTAGACATTCGTATTATTCAAAATGTAAAATACCAGTTACCGTCACAAAGATAGATATCCCTTTTGGAGTAAATGCCTCTTTATAAAAAACTTAATTTCTTGCACCAGTAGTACTATGATCAGAGAATATAACTACCGGTGTAAGGATCACTCAATTCTAACTCCTTATTTAAAAAAATACTTAGTTGTACCATTGATAATGGTGGTACCATTTTCCTTACCCGCAAATCTTATAACCATATATTCGAATCTGTTCGTCTATTTTTCTGTGGTATTAGCTATGATTTTTGGCAGCGAGTTTGCTGGGAATTTTATAATAATCCCCTTGTTCCTAATAATTTACTTGATAGGTGATCATCTGGATGGTCTTCAAGCTAAAAGGACTAAAACCAGCTCCGCCCTGGGTGAATTTTGCGACCATTTTCTTAATACATTCAATAATGGCCTCATACTGGTGCTGTTATTTTTTCTTTTTAACATTGAAAATATTTACCTGATTACATACTTGTTAGGGGTATCATATCTGGCACATGCTTCGGTATTTTTCCACCAATTTAGCACTGGCTGGCTGGTATTCGAAAAAATCGGTTCCTTAGAGGCGATGGCAGCCACCATCGGTTTGCTAGTGATGAGTTTTATACCCGGAGTTTATGATTTCCTGGTAATGCAGGTGTACGGATTTAAAATAATCGAGTATATCTTGCTGTTATCATCCCTAGGAGCAATAGGGACAATTCTGAAATCCCTGATTGAATCAAAAAGGATATCTTTTGGTTTTATATCTTTTATGGTACTATGGATAATATTCTCAATTTTTTTAATGTCCGTCGAAAATCATTTTTTTATTTATTCAAGCCTGGTTTTATATGGCAACGCCTATATTGGTACTTTAATGCGCGGGCACCTGGTGAATGGAAATGAAGCATTTCCTGATATTCTGTCAGTTCTGATATTGGGGATGATTACTCTAGGCGATCTAAACAGTAATTACCTGTTTGTGTTGCTATTATTTTTGATACTGAGAACTTGCTGGGTAATGATTGGTACTTTTTACCGCCTCGGGGAACACTGGGTATGGACAAATCCTAAATTAGATGGAAATAAAGATTGATATAAAAAGAAACATTCTCTTAAACCCCGGACCTGCCACAACTTCCGCTTCGGTTAAGCGATCACTAGTCGTTCCGGACATTTGTCCTCGTGAAAAGGAATTCGGCGATATAATTTCGGGAATTTGCCAAGATCTACCCAAAATAGTCCATGGTGCGCCTCTGTATAAATCCGTATTGTTCACAGCAAGTGGAACAGGCGGTCTCGAAGCAGTATTAACTTCTGCAATTCCGGCAAATGGAAAACTATTGGTCGTTGAGAACGGCTCTTACGGGAAAAGAATGCTAGACATTGCAGAAGTTTACGGTATTCCCACAGTTGGTTACACCATGGAATATGGAGACTTTCCAGACCTATCGGTGCTGGAAGTCATGCTGCGACAAGATCCCTCCATCACGCATTTGGCATTGGTACATCATGAAACCACCACGGGTATGCTAAATCCGGTTAAAGAGATCTGCCAATTGGCCCATCAGTTCAACATAGAAGTAATTGTTGATGCCATGAGTTCTTTTGCCGGCATGCCAATTAACCTCAGTGACTGGAATGCAGAATATCTTGTTTCATCTTCTAATAAATGTATACAAGGAATGCCGGGGTTGGTCTTTGTTATTTTTAGAGAAGATTTGTTAGCTAAAATGCAGCATAATCGCAGGTCACTCTATTTTGATATTTATACTCAATATACTGGGTTTTACAAAACTGGTCAGATGCCCTACACCCCACCGGTACAAATCGTGTACTCCTTGAGACAGGCAATTGATGAATATTTTGAAGAAACGGAAGAAGGCAGGTGGAACAGATACCGGTCGAATTGGGAAACTTTATATAGCGGACTGTCCGGGCTAAATTTTAAATTTTTACTTCCACTGGAATATCAATCTAAAATTTTGTTGGCCGTTTTGGATCCTATAGACACTACCTTTAGCTTCCAAAATATGCATGATTACTTGTATCAAAGAGGGTTTACCATTTATCCGGGAAAGGGGGCGAAAAAAGAAACTTTTAGGCTAGCCATAATGGGAGATCTCAATGATGACGATATCAATCAATTTTTACAAACTCTTGAAACCTATATTGTCCAAATGGGTATCAAGATATCTTAGCCCCTATGTATGCCTCGGCTATCACATTATATGGCTCTGCCTGAAATCGATCTCCAGGATTATCATTACCAACTAACAGAGGAACGCGTCGCTCAACACCCTTTGCCCAAGCGCGATGCCAGCAAACTACTGGTGTATGCTGATGGGAGTATAAGCCATGGATGCTTCAGTGATATTGGTAATTATTTGCCGAAAGACAGTATGTTGGTGTTCAATGATACCCGGGTAATTCCAGCCCGACTACAATTTTATAAAGATACCGGGGCTGCTATCGAAATATTCCTGCTACATCCGGTACTGCCTACATCGGACCTCAACACGGCCATGCTGGCCTGCGGATGCGCAACCTGGTCCTGTATGATTGGCAACCTCAAACGATGGAAAGAGAATCAAATGCTGAAAATGACCATTCTGATTGAGGGAGTAGAAATATTACTAACAGCTTCACAGGTCGCTAACAATCAAGTCCAACTTTGCTGGGATCCAGCTGAACTACCTTTTCTTGAGTTAATAAAAAAAGCAGGACAGGTCCCCTTGCCACCCTACATGAAAAGAAGAGCACAACCCGAAGATCGCAAGCGCTACCAAACCGTCTATTCCAGAACCCATGGAGCAGTGGCAGCTCCTACCGCTGGATTACACTTTACAGAATCCATACTAAATTCTCTTGAATCTCAGGGGGTAACCAAAGAATACCTTACACTACACGTCGGTGCCGGAACTTTTCAGCCAATCAAAACCGGATCAGTTATTGATCATCCCATGCATGGGGAACAAATCACCATAACCAAGAAAAACATCGACCATTTGATTGCCACAAAGAATTTAATAGCGGTGGGCACAACTTCCCTTCGTACGCTTGAAAGCATATATTGGTATGGGGTAAGTTTGATCAACAAACTGGGCGATAAATTTAAAATCGAAAAATTGGCCCCCTATCAGCAATACGAAATTTCGCCGGATTTCTCCCAGTCACTTACTGCGGTGAATGTCCATATGGAGACCAACCACCTGGAAATGCTTGACGGGTATACGGAAATTTTTATTTTTCCCCCTTACAAAATTAAAAGTTGCGTGGGACTAATCACTAATTTTCATCTTCCTGCTTCTACCTTGATCTTGCTGGTGGCAGCTTTTATCGGTGAAGATTGGCGACGCGTTTACCGTGAAGCGTTAAAAGAAAATTACCGTTTCTTAAGCTATGGAGACACATCCTTATTATTCCCCGGTATTGCTGGTTAAAATTATGGATAAAGGCTATATTTTCTTAATTTTCAATAATAGAATATGGAGTGGTTTGAAATACTAAAAAATACCCTGTTTGCAGGATTTACCCTGATAAGAGAACTGCTCACGCGCACTCTATTTACGTTGGGAGAAAAAACCCCAATCACCTTAGAAGGAATCTTCTACTTTCTGATTTCCATCCTGCTGCTCTTCTACCTTACCGACAAGTTTCAAAAGAAAGTAGTACACAAGATCCTGGTGAAGTCAAAAATCGATTTAGGAGTCAGTGAATCCATAGGGACCATATTTCGATACATTGCCATAACCATTGGGCTGTTTGTGATCATTCAGACAGCGGGCATTGACCTTACTGCCTTGGGTTTCATCGCCGGTGCCCTTGGTGTGGGTATTGGATTCGGTCTTCAAGGGATTACCAACAATTTTATTTCGGGGCTTATCATCCTGTTCGAACGACCGGTAAAGGTTGGGGACCGCATCGACGTCGGTGAGATTTCGGGGGATGTAGTTCGCATTGCCGCACGTGCTACTACTGTGATCACCAATGACAATATTTCCATTATAATCCCCAATTCGGAGTTTATTAATTCCAGGGTAATTAATTGGAGTCACAATGATCGAAGGATAAGATTTAATTATACTGTTGGAGTTTCCTACAATGAAAACCCCAGGATCATACGTAAGCTGCTACTGGATGTAGCCAAAGAAAACAATGCAGTGCTAAAGCACCCGCCGCCAGATGTACTTTTCCAGGATTTCGCCGACAGTGCTCTGATATTTAATTTGAGGGTGTGGACCTACGAATATACCGATAGACCTAATGTGCTTAAGAGCCACATATATTACGCCATATTCAAGAAATTCGATGACAATAATATTAAGATCCCCTACCCTCAACGTGATCTTCATTTAGTATCTGGCTGGGACCAATGGAAGCCGCCTGAGAAATCTCCGGACCGGTGATACAAATTTTAGTTTTTAGTTTTTAGTTGTTCATTTTATACTGGATACTACCACTGCTATTTTCTCCATACATCTGATCCAGCAATTTACGGTATTTCTCTTTTTGACTACCCTCCAACTTATTATCGTTTACTTTGACAAGGTCTTTTTTGAATATAAGGTTAATATCAGAATCATAGCTATCAAGTATCCCATCTTCAACTAATGAATGTCTTAGTTTGGCTTCTTTACCATCTTGCCTCCGCTCCCACCTGAACTTATCATGCGTCTTCGCCCGTGCTAGATCCCGGTACCTGTGAACATTACCATGGTACCTCTGTTCATTGTCACGGTATCTGTATTCATTGTCGCGTACAATTCTTTTAAGGTGTTTATGGATCATAGTCCCGTGATCCATGTTCCTCATCACACCATCCAGATGTTCATGTAGCTCATACTCGTGTCCCCTCAGGGCCTGTTCAAGTGCCCTTTCTGATTGCCGCAAAGCTCGTTCCACCGATCGCTCCGCCCGTCTGATCTGGTTTTTGGCCATTTCCCATTCTTCATCAGTTAAGTCATCCGGGCGATCACTTTCAAGAGATTTTCTTAACTGTTCACGGGCTTTTTCAAGGGCCTCAGCCTGCACATTTTTTGCTTGCTCCAAAACCTCGCGTTGCTCCTCAAGTGCTTTCCGGATGCGTTCCCGTGTAGTGTCGTCCAGTTGCAAGTGTAGATCTTTGAAGATTATTTTGACATGATCCATGTCAATGAATTCATCCATTTCAAAAAAAACATCGGGAATTACTATCTGAGATAAAGAGGTCAGTTCTTCAAAATTCGGAATAGTGAAATCGAAGTTCTCGAGAATTTCAAACTCAGGTATCTCGATTTCAACTTCTTGCGCAATATCAATATCTCGAATCGACTCAATCTCAACATCAATGTCTACTATCTCCCGTTCCACCTCAATCTCTTCAACAACATCTAAAGGTGGATGCATGTGATCAGGAATGGTATCGGTTACCTGATCCGGTTGAAGAACTATTTTGGTTAAACTTGCATAAGAAACATCCGGGAGCGGCACCGGCATCCACTGAGCTTGTGCCCGGTGTGAATACCAACTAAGACAGATAACTGTCAATATCAGTACCGTACCAGGAACCAGCTTTTCTTTTATGGTCCTTACGCCCACCTGGGGGTAAACCAATCTTTTAATACGCATAAGTAATTCGTTTTTGTTTTTAAATAATCCCATTCCCATGGCAGGTGTTTTGAGTGACCATGCTCCCAGGTTACCTAGTGCATTGGCATAAACCAATTGATTTTCACAGCACTTAACGGCCATATCATCACAACAATGCTCTCGTTGTTTGCGAATTATTTGAGAAATCCACCAAACCGCCGGATTAAAAAACAACAATGACTCCACTACTGTTTGCGCTATATTTATCAAATAGTCTATTCTTTTAATATGTGCCAGCTCATGGGCCAGAATAGCTTCAATCTCGCTGGTTGGTAACCCTGATATCATGCCAATTGGAAGCAATACCACAGGCTTTAGATGACCAATCACCATGGGTATTTCAGCCAGTTTAGACTCTACTATTTTAACGGTTGTGCTAATACCTAACTTTAGTGTTAATTCCTCAACCTTCCTTTGCCAGAATAGTGGAGCGGGATGTGTTCCCAGGTTTTTTAATCTGCGAAGATAGATCATACTACCCTGCAGGCGAATAAGGAAAAATATCACTCCTAAAAACCATGCTACTACCAACGAGGGCATATAGGGTTGCAATCTCTCCATCATCTGATTCAATAGGCTCTTGACTAAAGGAATACTGGACAGGTCATGAAGCTGTATTACTGAAGTCTCCTGTGAAATACCAATGACTCCTTCAGCAGATACTGAATATTTATCCATTAATGTACCCAGCTGTTGATTTAAAGTATAGCCGGTCCAAAATACCATGGCAGTAAGTGCAGTCACTGACAACCAGTATTTTAATTGTACATTATTTCTAGGCACTATAAGTAACAATATCCTTAGGACCAATACTACCACCAGACCCTGCCATAATGAATTGACCAGGGTTATACCGACTCCGTTTATAAAAAGATCTGAGATCATAGATGCTGATATCATTTCTTGCCTCCTTCCAATTGATCTAAGAATGCCCTGATTTCATTTAACTCTGAGACCGTGGACTTTTTATTATTTAATGCCTGCATTACCAGTTTCATGGCTGACCCCCCAAAAGCCGTAGCCATCAGCTTATCGATTAATTGTTGCTGGGTTTTTTGCTGACTTACAGCAGATATATAAATATGAGTCTTACCACTGGTGTCTCGGCTTAATAATTTCTTGTCGGCCATGATTTGCATAATCTTTAAGGTAGTGGTGTACCCAATATTCTTCCGTTTGCCTAACAATTCATTTACAAATCTTACTGTACTGGGTCCATGCTCCCATATAACTTGTAAAATCTCCAGCTCTGCTCCGGTGGGCTTTGGTATTTTCATTGATATAATCATTTGTTGATTTCAAGACAAATATATACGAAGTCCTTCGTACTATAAAATATATGTACGAATATTTTCGTAAAAGGTTACAGAAAAGCAATTACTCATTTCTAATTCCCTAAAAAACATTTAATTGTGTCTTGATATAATAACCAGGCTATGTTTTCGTAATATTGTACGGAATTAACAGCATATATGAAATATCTGAGTCTCGCGTTGCTTCTGTACCTAGGTATTGAAATACAGATGAGCGCCCAGCCCTCCCCGGGTAATGACAAAAAGATTTACACTACCTCTAAAGTAAAAGACCTTCCTCCTACCATTGATGCCATTCTTGATGAAGAAGTATGGAATCAAGTTGAGTGGGCTGGAGACTTCAGTCAGTATAAACCAAATAACGGGGCCGCACCCACGGAGCCAACAACTTTTAAGATCCTTTACGACGACAAAAACTTGTATGTAGCCTTTATGTGTTATGATAGTGAGCCCGATAAGATAGAACGTCGAATGACCCGGCGGGATGGCTTTGAGGGCGACCGCATCACTATAAGTATTGACAGCTATTATGACCATTTAAGTGCCTTCTCTTTTACCGTAAGTGCTTCTGGTGTTATCAGTGATGCCACAATAACCAACAATGGAAATAATTGGGACCGAAATTGGGACCCTATTTGGTTTGCGAAGACTGCCATGCACAAGGATGGATGGATTGGTGAAGCCCGTATCCCACTCAGTCAACTGCGGTTTTCGAAAAAGAAGAAGCATGTGTGGGGACTTCAGGTCCAACGACGGTTATTCAGGATGGAAGAAAGGTCCACTTGGCAGCATGCTCCTAATGATGCTCCGGGCTGGGTCCACCTCTTTGGTGAACTTCATGGAATTAAAGGTATCAAACGTCAGAAACAGGTTGAAGTTACGCCCTACATGTTGGCTCAGATGGAACGATATTCAGCCCAGGAAGGCAACCCCTTTTTAACCGGAAAAGATGGAAAAATCACCGTGGGAGTGGACGGAAAAATTGCTGTAACCAGTGATCTCACTTTGGACTTTACCATCAATCCGGATTTCGGGCAAGTGGAGGCAGATCCTTCACAAGTGAACCTGTCAGCATATGAGGTATTTTTTCCGGAACGCCGTCCATTTTTTACTGAAGGAAGAAATATATTAAGCTTTCGAACGGGTTCCGGTGATATCTTATTTCATTCTCGCAGAATTGGGAGAACCCCCCAATATTATCCATCGCTTGAAGATGATGAATTTATGGACCGGCCTGATCGAACTACTATTCTGGGAGCGCTGAAGCTTACCGGGCGCACCAAGAAGGGTCTGTCTATCGGTATACTTGAATCTGTTACCAAAGAAGAGTTTGCAAAAATTGACCAAAACGGCGATCGAAGGAAAGTAACGGTAGAACCGCTAACTAATTATTTTGTCAGTCGGGTGCAGCAAGATCTAAATAAGGGCAACAGCCAGGTTGGCGGCATGTTTACCGCTACCAACAGGAACCTCAACCACCCATCCCTAAATTTTCTGCATGATGCAGCCTATACCGGCGGGGTAGATTTTACACACAGTTGGAAAAATCGCACCTACTATGTTGAAGGAAATATTGCCATGAGTCAGGTAAATGGCAGCCCTGAATCCATTCTTAGAACACAAAGGTCAAGCGAGCGCTTTTATCAGCGGCCAGATGCTGATCACCTGGACATTGATTCTACCAGAACTTCATTAACCGGTAGCAGCGGAAAACTTGAGTTTGGCAAAAGGGGCAATGGGAACTTCCGGTTTGAAACCGGTGCCTCCTGGAAGTCACCTGGATTGGCAATAAATGACATTGGATTCATGCGCAATACTGACCTGATCAAACAGTGGTTTTGGGTAGGTTACAATATTTTAAAACCTACCAAGAGCTTTCGGCATTTCAGTGCAAACATCCATCAAAACACTAATTGGGACTTTGGGGGAGAAAACATTAGCAATAGGATTAGTATAAGTACTAATGGCGAATTGAAGAATTATTGGGGTTTACGTTTAGGTACTTCCATCAGAAGCACTACCATGTCAAGATCAGCCCTACGGGGTGGTCCCGCTTTGTTATTACCAGGATCTACCTATGTTTGGTTTAGGATCAGCTCTGATGAACGAAAGAAACTTCGGTTCAGCGCTAATCCATGGGTTTCTTCCGGTAATGACGGGTCTTCAGATGGTTATGGGTTTTCAATGAATTTCAACTATCAACCATTCAATGCCCTAAACCTCTCTGTATCGCCCAAATACAATTGGAGAACATGGGAGCAGCAATACGTAACCACCAGAAGTTTTGGTAATGAATCACGGTATATCAATGCATCCATTGAACAAAATACTGCAAGTGTTTCTATTCGCGTCAATTACAGTATTCGACCAAACCTCTCTTTGCAATATTATGGGCAGCCTTATGTGTCCACCGGAGATTACCATGAATTTAAAAGAATAACCGATCCTAAAAATGAAGTCTATGAAGAACGTTTCCATATCTTCACAGAGGATGAATTGACCATAGATGATCAATCTGGCGACTATCTGGTAGATGAAAATCAGGACGGCACTGTGGACTACTCTTTTACGGATCCAAACTTTGATTTTTTACAGTTCCGTTCAAATTTGGTGATGCGGTGGGAATATAAGCCAGGTTCAGCTTTATTTATTGTATGGAACAAGGAACGTACCGAAAATCCGGTCTTGGATGGATTTACTTTCTCTGAAACAGTGGGCAACTTCCTTGACCCTGTTTCACAAGCCCATAATATTTTTCTATTGAAATTTACCCACAGGTTCGTATTGTAACCTAATAGTGAAATAATTTGCTTAAACCCGGATTAAAGCGGGTCTGATTTTGAAAAGTCCTGAAGAAATAATAGACAAAATAAGCCAGTTACAATCCACAGGAAATAAGATATATAATCCAGGACTATTTCCATCGCAACGAGTTCACCCCTTTCTGGGTTATTACAGGGAAGACAATAATATATTTTTCAGTGCTTTAGTGGCCTTTACCATCAAACAGCTGGAATGGGCGCTCACGGATTCACTTCGCAACAGAGCACGGAAAATCCGTGAGGCGGTGATTTTAAATTATGAAAAATATCAACACGATTCTGATCCGGCCACCTATAATTTCTGGCAAAACCGTCAACGGGGGCATTTCCCTAATGGTTGTGTACTTAATAAAATACCAAAAATGGCCTTACCCGCGGACTCAGATGACACCAGTTTGATCTATCTCACATCACCGCATCAAAATCAACTGGAAACGCTCAAAAACAAACTTGAATCTCACTATCCAATTGATTCCCCATTGTCACCATTAACGCCTCAGGCCTATCAAAACCTCAGGGCTTATCCTTCCTTCTTTGGAAAGAGAATTTTACATGAAATGGACGCCTGTGTCATAAGCAATGTATTGTTCATGGTATGCCATTACCAACTTCCCTGGACCTCCGTTGACACGGACTCGGTACAATTTCTAAACAGAGTATTGGAAAGAAAGGATCACAGCAAGTCACCATTTCTGGTCTCGCCTCATTATGGAAATAGCACTATAATCCTGTATCACATTGCCCGGTTGGTCGGTGGTTTTAATCATAAAGAACTGTTAGCACTGCGAGCGTTACTTATCAGATGTTTGACTTTGGAGCTAACTAAAAAGTTGTCTTTTATGGAAACCCTTTTGATTAAAACCTCTCTTCTAAGGTTACGAATTGATACCTCTCCACTCCATACACATGATGCTTATGAAAGCCATTTTCGAGGTTTTTACTTTTTCCAGGCAGGAATGCTAACTGGCTTTCAGCACTCCAGGCTTAAACGTTTAGCCAACAATTCAATCTTTCACTTAAAGTATCGATGCGAAGCATACTACTGGACCTTGCTATTGGAGAATATAATCCTATCGCAAAATAGTTAATCCAGATCCTCAAGTGCTGATTTAAGATCCTCCTCCGTATGCCTGAGATGTTGCTTACAATATTTAAGTAGTTCCAGCCCCTCCTTTACTAAGTCTGTCAATTTATCCACATCGGGATCATCTCCTTCAATTAGTGATACGATCTGCTCTATTCTTTGAAAGGCCTCTTTATACTTTATCTTTGAATCACTCATTGCTGACTTTTAATACCTTACTTATTATTGATTTAGCAGGTAATTTTGTGTTTAGCTCATCACCTTCTTTGATTTCTGTATCAGCCTTAATAACCTTGTCATTTAAATATGTAATAGTATAGCCTCTTTTCAAAATATTCTCTGGATCTGCCATGGTAATTTTGGTTTCCAAAATCTGCAATAACCGCTTTTCCTGTAAGACCAATTTTGTGGGCTGTTTGCGCAAAGCCTCCTGATAATGTAGCAACTGACTCCGGTTGTCTTTAATACAACTATCAGCAGCTGATATTAGACGTTGTTTCAGCATCCCCAAAGCATATTTCTTGGTGTTTATCAAAGTCTTTGCCCCGTGACCCATGTTTTTAAGCATTCCGAACAATTGAGTTCTTTGATCTTGCAGGTGTCTTGACGTACAATCTTTAATCTGTTTAAACTGAAAGTTCAATTGTTCTTCAAAAACCTTCATACCATTGATAAGAAACTCAGCTACCGCCGTGGGGGTTTTGATTTTAGTATTGGCCACCATGTCCGCTACGGTATCATCCCTCTGATGGCCAATACCAGTTATGACTGGAAGCGGAAACTCTGCTATTGTTGAGGCCAGTAAATAACTATCAAAGCAATCCAGATCAATTTGGGAACCCCCTCCCCTTATTATAACCAAAATATCGAATTTTTCCTTTTTCTTCGCCGCCTCTCCAATAGCTCTGGCAATAGATTCAGCAGCTTCCTCGCCTTGCATAACCGTTTCAAATAGATCTACCTGGAAATGGTATCGCTGTTGGTTATTGACCAGCTGATCCATAAAATCTCCATAACCAGCAGTTGTCCTGGAACTAACCACCGCAACCCTCTGCGGCACTAAGGGTAGCCTCAGACGGGTATTGTTATTCATAATACCCTCTCGATTTAAGCGGTCAATGACCTTCTGACGCTGCCGTGCCCTTTCGCCTAAGGTGAAATTAGGATCAAGATCCTTTACCTGTAAGCTTAACCCATAAACTTCATGAAATTGAACCATTACCCTGGCAAGTATTTTCATTCCGGGTTTAAGAGACTGTCCGGTTACCGAAAGAAAGAGACTATTCAAGTTACGAAAATCATAAGCCCATAGATTAGCGCGTAACTTGGCAGTCAACCTCTGGTCTTCTTTTTCCACAAACTCCAGGTAGCAATGGCCTTTTTGGTTAATGCGCATTTCACCGATTTCTGCCACCACCCAATAACTTGGCGCCAGTTGCTGATCCAGAGTGGACTTTATTAACTGATTTAACTGGGAGAGTGTCAGCTGTTGCATAAAGTTGTCTTGCTGCCTGAATCAGTTTCCAGATAGCCTATTCAAAGATGCTTTTTTTAGAGCCAATAGCAAAGTTGTAATAAAAGTCCACACTAAAATAACTGTTATTAGGATAATCGAACTCTTCTCCTGGAAGTGATACGGGTATATTATAGTTATACTCAAATATAAGTTGAAATGATTTCTTTGTCAGGCCTAATGGCAGCCGAAAGCGGTAGTTCAGCAACCCAAATTCGTTTTTCTTATTGATCATGAAGGGAAATCTACTCCCGATGAACGCATCCCTGCTATAGCTTACGCTAATAACGTCCAAGTTTCCAAATAACAGCCCGAATGAAGGCCGAAGTGATACTTTGTCCAATCCCAACCACCCGTATTTTTTGAGGTCTCCTGTTAGTCTCCATTGAGCACGGTGGGCACTTTCCTCATTAAACAACCATGAATAGTTTACCCCGGTCTCAATGGACCCAAAATCCACATCCAACCCACCTGAAAAGCTATTGTTCAATATTGGTGGCAACAATAAATCAATTATCCATTGAGGCAAGTCCAGATCAACTTCCGTGTCGGTAAAAAAGCTATGATCATAGGAAATGGAGTAACTGAGCTTTGGTGATAAAAAGCCTATATATCCCAGGGCCACCACAGTAAGATCATACTGGGGACTAAGATCACTGTTCCAATACCCTATAACATTTGCATAGGCGCCTGATTTATGGAAATAGCTGATCCCAGGATTAAAACCGAACTGCTTTACATCCAGGGTTCGGCCGGCATTGGAAACTTCACTAATATAGCCCATATGTAATGAGAACTGTGAAGTCCGGGAGGACTCTGCCGCAAGCAAACTGTCAATTAATTGAAAAAGCATCAAGTTATCCAGATCCTGTTCGGGAAACACTGTCGAACTTGAGTCAACAGAAGTTATAAAAGCACTTTGAGCGCACAGCGGTGTACTCAAAGTCATGGCAATAACGAATGTTGCTAATGTGGAATTGATCCAGTTTGATTTATACATATGACCAGGGAGAAAAACAGTTTAGTCACGATATCTATCCCGTACCCGATCCAGTAATTGTTCCCTGTCATGCAATCTTTGCTGTCGCATTTTATGTTGTCTGGCTTGTTGTAACCGGCGCAATAAAATTCCTCGAAAATCTCTTTCTGCTTTTCGTAATGAGGCCACTTGTTGAGTGGAAATTACGTCCAGCATTTTCCTTGAATATTCTTTTTCCAGATCCAAACGGCGTTGTTTAAGATCCAACTCCAGCTCAACAACTCGCCTGCTTTCCTCTTCAGAAGCTGTATTAGCGTCTATGCTGCTCCTGAATTGTTTGAATTTTTTTGCCGCGTCCTGATTTTTCATACGGTACTCATGGTAGAGGGGCCAAAAGCGCTCCGCCTGATCCGGGGTTAAGCCCAACCGTTCGGTAATCAAACCGATCCTGGCACTTTCAATTTTTTCTTTTGCCTTAGGGCTTTGAGCAATAACCACAGTCCCCAGCAAGGTGATCATCAATACGGTTATTATCTTTTTCATGTCTATTCTAATTAGCTCATTATAGTAAATCGTCCTGTGCACCAAAATCATCGTACAGCTGCATCCAGGTTTCATCTTTAATATCCAGATTTTCGATCAGTGAATCCTCCATGTCTTCAAACTCCCACGAAAGTGCCATAAGATCAACTTCTTCCAATATTTCCTCATTTGTCAATTCCAGATTTTCAAGATATTTTATTATGTCTTCTGAAGCCACCTCCGACAGTACTTCATCAAGACCTGATACCGATTCATCATAATTCAGCAGACCGCTATACAGTACAATCAGCACAATTGCCGCCACCGCAGGTACCAGCTTCAGAGCCCTCACCCAATACAATAAGGGCTTTACAGAGGGTTTATTTGCCGTCTGGGCCTGAATAATCCCAGGTAACTTATCAAAGTACCCATCTGGTGGCTTGGTAAATACCTGACGTTTATTTATATCTTCTAGTCGATATTTCATCTTTTATAGACCTTCACAGGCATTAGACAGTATTAATTGGTAAAGGTTTAATTCTGGTTAATAAATTTTTCGATCTTTTTTACAGCATGATGATAGCTAGCCTTGAGGCTCCCCACACTAGTACCGGTAATTTCAGCGATCTCTTCATATTTCATGTCATCAAAATATTTCATATTAAATACTAATCTTTGCTTATCGGGAAGGGTTAACAGGGCTTTTTGAAGCTTAATTTCGACAGCATCTCCGTCAATTTGAATAGACATGTCCAATTTGCTTACCAAAACATCCTGGTAATCAGTTAACGACATTAGAGAAACTCGTTTTTTCTTTTTAAGAAAGTTCAGACACTCATTTGTGGCGATGCGGTAGATCCAGGTATAAAGCCGTGAATCCTGTCGAAAGCGATGTAAATTTTTCCACACCTTAATAAAGACCTCCTGAACTACATCATCCGTATCGTCATGGTCCAGCACCATCTTTCGAACGTGCCAGTAGATGCGCTCCTGATACTTCCTTACCAGCTGATTGAAAGCAAAATTGCGGGTATCTTCCCCTGCAAGTTTTTCAACTAACTCGTGGTCTTCCAAATATCTATCTATTGCTTTCGCCTCCTTTGACAACACAACCATGATAAGGTTTAAAAGTTGTGAAACAGGTTACAACTTAGTAGTAGTGTGCCGAAAGTAAAATTAGAAGATCAAGTAACAGGCAGACATGTAATAAATCCTGATACTTTGTTAAATCACAAATGGGGCGTGGGGCGTGGGGCTAAGGATTGAAAGAGTGCTTGCCATTTTTGACCAGAGATGTTTTCATTTGGTGTGCTTACCAAACCTAACACACTCAATACTCACACTCAATTTGGGCATGAGCAAGTCTACCCTCCTAACTTACCAGTGCATCCAATTGATCCACCAGCATTTCCACTTGTTCCTTTGAGTGTGTGGGAAAATTGGCTATTCTGATATGCTTGGTTCTATAATCTCCATACCCTTCACCGATGACCAGTCCTTTTTTACGCAGAGCATGGATCACTGATTGAGTATGTGTTCCGGTACTTCCAACTACCACAGTTTCCGAACGCCATGATTTTTCAGTAACAAATGGATTAATGTGCTCTTTCGATTCCAGTAAATGATACAAAATTGCCGATTTATATTTCGATTCCATTCGAATACGATCAAGCCCCTTATCAAGCATATCTCCTATCACCTGCCCCAGAAGATAAATCCCTAACACATTGGGAGTGGAGGGAGTTTGATATTTCTTATATTTTGAAAATAATGAATCTACTCCATGATAGCTGGTTCTGCCTGTTGGTGCCATTTGACCGGCCCTTTCAATAAACCGCTGATTAATCAACCACACTCCAAGACCTGCAGGTAAACCAAAACACTTTTGAATAGAAAAGTAAGCGGAATCAATATGTTCAAATGGCAAATCAACTAATGGAAATGAAGAAACGACGTCGACCGTGAGTAATGAAGAAGGGAATAGTTTTCTAAGTTCATTAAGGTCTTTGGTCGGCTGTTGCACTCCGGTACTGGTTTCGTTGTGCGTAACAGCAATCAATTCGGGATCTTGATTTACCATTGATGGATCAATAATTACTGCTTCACCAGGTGCAGCCTCCCAGTCAACTGCGTCATAATCTAATTGTTTGGCTATTTGAAAAAATCTCTTTGAAAATGCTCCATTGACCAAATGAAGAGTCTTTTTTTGTACAACTGATTGTAGCATCCGCTCCCAAATTTCTGTTGCGGAAGCAGTAAAGAAAAGGCAGTAGTCATCTGGCAGATTTACTAACTGTTGGAGTCTTTCTTCAGTTTCTTGATATATCCTGGAGAACTCTTTCCCTCTATGCGAAATTGATGGAATCTGTTTCTTTAAAGCTGTTCGAATGTGATCTTCCACAGTAAAATACAGTGCGGAGGGCCCCGGAGTGAAATATAATTTTTTAATACTCATTCAAATATGAAAGTATCATTATGGCCTACAAATAAAAGCATCTTTTGGTATTTATGCTGTGAAATTGTTTTGGCATTTCTCTTACAAGGGTGCCATTTTTAAGGAAAATTATGGTTTTTATTACAGAAATTATGTAGTAACTTTGACAAATAAAACATTGCCCACTTGAGTTAGGACACGTTTTTTAAACCTAACAGTTAATATAAACCGAGTGATTTTGTTTTTAAAACCGGGCCTCATCACGCCTTTGGCGTGACCACGCGGTTAGCGTGGTTAACAGTGGAGGGTTGAGATTTGCAAATAGCTCAAATCTTGTCATAAAGAGGTTTAATAAACCTCCGCGCTCAAGTTGGTTACATGAGACCCCGAAGTAGTACTTTGGGGTCTCATTTTTTAGCCGGGTTTAAGGGAACACCCCTAATTCCAAGTAGCTTACTGCAATTTTTTCCAAGGAATTGATAAAAGCTGCTGTACGTAGGTCCCCTACTGCTTTCTCCTTTCTTATTTCGTTTATCTCATGGTAAGCATTTACCATTACCCCCTCGAGTCCAGAATCCACCAACTCTAATTCACCAGCTCCTTTTATCAATTGTATTCTTTGCTTAAAAGGTAAGTTGGTATCGCTGGCATCTTCGATGGCACTAACCATCATTTCGTTATTTAACTCATTATACCTTTTGTTTATCTTGCCAAAGGACACCCTGCTGATATTTTTTAACCATTCAAAATATGATACCGTCACACCCCCAGCGTTTAAATACAGGTCAGGAATAATAAACACACCCCTCTTGAGCAATATTTTTTCGGCATCCGCAGTGATCGGGCCATTTGCTGCCTCTGCTACAATCTTTGCTTTAATTTTTCCTGCATTATTTTTGGTGATCTGGTTTTCCAACGCAGCTGGCACCAGAATATCACATTCGTATTCCAGAAGGTCTTGTCCGTTCTTAATATTTTTAGCGCCATCAAAATTCAAAATGCTACCAGAATCCAAACGGTGCTTTTGTACAACTTCAATATCCAGTCCATCTGCCTTGTAAATTCCTCCGTCATGCTCAGCTATACCAACAATAGTAGCCCCATTTTGCTGCAAATATAGGCCAGCATAGTACCCAACATTGCCAAAACCCTGAATAATCACTGTTTTATCACCTATGCCTGGATAAAGTCCCAATTTCTGCATGTCTCCATATCCATCCACCGCTTCTCTGATCCCGAAGTAAACGCCTCTTCCAGTGGCCTCAGCCCTTCCCCTAATTCCGTGCTGGCTTAAAGGTTTTCCAGTAACACAGCCCAGGCCGTTTATCTGTCCTGAGTTAAAAGTCATATAGGTGTCAGCGATCCAGGCCATCTCTCGGGGCCCGGTTCCGTAGTCCGGAGCCGGTACATCAACTGCTGGCCCGATGCAGTTTCTCTTAATTAGTTCTGAGGTAAATCTTCTGGTAATTCTTTCCAATTGGTCAACGGTATACTTTTTCGGATCCACTTTCACACCACCCTTTGCCCCGCCAAATGGCACATTAACCAAGGCACACTTGTATGACATCAAAGCAGCTAATGCTTTTACTTCGTCTTCACTAACCATCAAACTATAGCGTATTCCGCCTTTTACCGGAGCTTTGTGATTACTATGCTGAACGCGATAGGCTTCAATCACCTTGAATTTGCCTTTTTGCAAGCGAAGCGGGAAAGACACATGCAGAATGCTGTTGCACTGCTTAATTTGCTCGATCAGTCCGCGTGGGTGTTTGGTAAACTTGGCAGCCTTATCAACGTAACTGTTAACATCATCGAAGAAGCTATACGAATTACTACTCATGAAGGGTTGGGTAAATGTATGGATAATTTAATGCTTTCTTACGAATAATGAAACCGGGACGCAGGGAGCAGAGGAATAATTGGACCATGGGAACAATTGATTTATTGAGCATTAGGAACAATTGAACATTGAGAATAATTGAGTAATTGAGCAAAAGAGCATTTAATAAACGAGTTTTGAAGAACACTGCAGAGAGTCCTTCAGTCTCTAATAAAGAACCCGGAATCGAATGGTATCTTCGATACTTTTTAGTTCGTCGATCATTTGCTGGTCATACTTCTTATTAATATCGGTAATCACGTAACCAATGGTTTCATTTGTTTTGAGATACTGACCAACAATATTGATCTCATGTTTAGCGAAAACCTGATTCATTTTGGCCAGAATACCCGGAACATTGTGATGCAAATGCATCAACCTATGAGCATTCTGGAAGTTGGGAAGCAGGACCTGTGGGAAATTTACACTGTTTGAGGTGCTTCCGGTGTTTATATATTGTATGATTTGATTGGGCACAAAATCCCCTATGTTCTCCTGGGCTTCCTGGGTGCTTCCGCCAATATGAGGGGTCAGGATAGTGTTTGGCAACCCCCTCAATGAGGAAACGAACTTCTCCTCATTATTACTAGGTTCCTGAGGGAACACATCAATAGCAGCCCCTACTAGATGTCCGGATTCCAAGCTTTCCTTTAGTGCCCCTATATCAACTACCAATCCCCTACTCAAATTGATAAAAGCTGAACTCTTCTTCATTTTCAAAAACTGGTCTTTTCCAAAGAAGTTGGTGTTGCTTTTTCGACCATCGACATGCAATGACACTACATCCGCAACCCCCAGGAGTTCATCCATGCTCTGACATCGTCGCACATTTCCAAGGGCTAGCTTATCTACCAGGTCATAATAGTATACCTCCATTCCCATGTTTTCAGCCAATACAGAAAGTTGTGCACCAATATTTCCGTATCCAATGATACCCAGTTTTTTGCCACGTATCTCATAGCTGTCCTTGGCAGATTTAAACCAGTTCCCGCTGTGCATCTCCTTGGTTCGTTCTGGTATTTTCCTCAACAACATGATGATCTCTGCGATAGCCAATTCCACTACTGACCTGGTATTGCTGAATGGTGCGTTAAACACTGCCACACCTTTGCGAAGACACGCCTGAAGATCGATCTGATTGGTGCCTATACAAAATGCTCCGATAGCCAGTAACCGGCGGGCATTAGCTATTATTTTTTCGTTGATTTGAGTTTTGGACCTGATCCCCAGGAGGGATACAGTTTTTATTCTCTCCGCTAATTCATCCTCATCCATACCACCTGAATGTACCTCTACCTGGTATCCCTCTTCCTTCAAGGACATTTCAGCCAGCGGATGGATATTTTCCAACAAAAGCACTTTAATTCTATTCTTGGGATATGAAATCGCAGTATTCATTTTGTTTATATAGAGTACTTCATCCAAACTTGGGGCTACGTGATCGGCCTTTTCCAATACCTTATCCCTGGTAACATTTTCTGTAAATGCATAGAACTTATTGGCAAATCCGGCTTCCTTAATTTCATAATCAGTATATCCATCACCAATTACAGAAACTTCTCCTTCCAATTTTAGTCTCTCGATTTGCCTGGCCTTCCCATTGTTTCTGGATAAAATATTGTCTTCATCAAAACCAATGATCTTGTCGTGATTGTCGAACTTAAAAGAGTTTGCGTACACATGATCCGCTTTAACCCCGTATTCAGTAACTATGGGCACCACAAATTCCTTAAACCCATTCGACAAAATATAAATATTATCAGCGTGTTCTCTAAAAAACTCTTCATTCCGGTGAAAGGATTTTGAAATTCTCTTCTTTAATAGAGCCACCAAATCTACCAAATGCTCTTTCTTTGCTTCAAGAAGCTCCAAACGTTTGGTAAGAGAATCCCTGAATGACATTCCGCCATCCATCCCGTTATCGGTAATTTCCTTGATCTTCTCAAGGCGCTCCTCTTTTTGACTAGATCCCGACAAAGATATCTCTCCTAAAAGGTCTAATGCCTCTACATTAGTAAAGGTGCTGTCAAAGTCAATAATGAAATACTTTTTCACTGAGTTGTTTAGAAAATTCACTCAAAAATACTCAAATATCGGTCAACTTTAGCCCTACCCTGCTTAATGATTGAGGGACTGAGGGACTAATGATAAATGATAAATGATAAATGATAAATGATAAATTTTGGGTTGACTCTGGACCTGCTATATTTTTCACCAAATCGCCAATACTTCGATAATCGCTAATCTAATGCTCAAAATGTTCGGCGTTCGTTATTCGGCGTTCAATACCTTATTCTGCCGATTATAACCAAATGATGGTCTAATCTGACTAAATTTGATATTATTGAAACAAAAAATGCCATAGTCAATATGAAATACTTCATTTTAATGCTA
>PVMS01012969.1_pt1 | contig 32398 bp, 35 predicted proteins | sample 1853461 | NCBI WGS metagenome assembly PVMS01 (sample SAMN08582032, study PRJNA380276) | Marine sediment metagenome, whole genome shotgun sequencing project. | isolation source: ocean sediment barecode stripped | collected 2017
ACCTGGATGTATCTCTCCAAACATTAATGATATTTTGTGTCGCTTCATTTAACCTGCTAAATCTTGTGAGGTCTCTGTCGTTTGTCACTATGACGAAGAACCTTTTTCAGCAGATGAGCACGAACAAAAAATTAATTGGACTGCTCAAATGTTTGAACGAGCACAAAACGACATTGTGGGTTTTCAAGCAGTATTTCATAGTTCTAGTTTAGAAGCCGCCGCAGGAAAAGCGAAAAAATTTTCCGGAACATTCACAGGTTATTTCACTGGTTGCTGCATAGCATGAGAATGAAGAAGCTGGAAAAGATAAGCGCTCCAAAATGGGTTTAGTAACACGTTTTCAGATATTACGTTACGAGTCGATAACTGAATTTCCATCCGCAGCAGGTTTTCAAATTCCAAGTAAGTTGCCAGATAACACCGAACAACTTATTGAGGTGCCGAGCAAATAATTTGAATGTTTTTCTCTGCGAGCAGAAAATTTGTCACCTGAAGTAGACTTCACAAAACTGTCTATGTTGCAGATTTAAAATCTAAACCCCCCATTTGCAAAAAGGATTAAGATGATGAGGGTCCAACACACCAAACACTTGGTGCGTTGCGTGCACAATTAATACGTAGTCTTGGCTGCAGCACTGTGAGCGAGGATCGTCAGTTAAACGAGACACTGCTGGCCAAAATCGGCCATTCGTTAATAAGCCCATTTTTTAGAACATTGCATACATTCGTGTTTGTTTGCTCTAATTGGAAATATAATAGCAATACTTAATGCAATAATTGCTAATAATAATTTCGGAATTGGTTTGGTAGCCGGCTCTCAAAGATTGACGAGCCGCAGTTAGGGCAGATATTATTTTAAACCTCTGATATCTCATTATTTAGATCAGTTGAGTATTCACCTTTAATGTGTGGGCAAATAAATTTGAGGGCCTGTTCTTCATGGATTGGAGGTGGTTGTATCTTCACATCGCCAAGAACTTGAGTAAATGCACCAACCGTAACTAAAGTCAATACTTGTATTTTAAGACATTCATTAATCAAAGATAGATGGGTAGAGTTTACGGTAGCTTGTATTAAGTAAATTTGGCTATCTCCTCTTCATTACGCACCTTTTTTGAATGAGTAATGCCAATTCATATTAGATAGATTTTTAATTTGTAATATTGGGCGGCAAAAGTATACGGCTTTTATCTATTTGTCTTCATTATCTATATTGGAAAATGATATGGTTAGGCATATCAGCATATACTTCATGCGTAAGTTGGCATGATAAATTTTAGTCACAAAGATGGAGAATAAGATTGAAAGCGGTCGGGTTATATAAATATCTTCCTATTGACCAAGTGGAAGCTTTGCTTGATTTAGAGATCGACCAGCCTCAGCCCAAGGCAGGAGAGCTGTTGGTTAAGGTGCATGCGATTGCTGTCAATCCTGTCGACACCAAAATGCGAGCACCCCAAGACAAAGTTGAGGAAAGTGCACGAATTTTAGGCTGGGATGCTGCAGGTGTAGTTGAAGCGGTGGGGTCGGAAGTGAGTCTTTTTAAAGCCGGCGATGAAGTGTTCTACGCGGGTAGTTTTATTCGGCCTGGCTGCAATAGTGAATTGCATAGTATTGATGAACGTATTGTAGGCAATAAGCCAAAAAAATTAGATTATGCGCAAGCTGCTGCATTGCCGCTAACCAGCATTACGGCTTGGGAAGCACTCTTTGATCGCTTAAATGTAGATGATAATGGTGCAGATGCGGGCAAGCAGATACTAATTTTAGGTGGCGCTGGTGGAGTTGGTTCTATTGCAACGCAATTTGCCAAGCAAGTTGCAAAACTTACGGTTACCTCTACTGCCTCGCGCCCCGAATCACGTAAGTGGTGTAAAGAATTGGGCGCCGACCATATTATTAACCATTACTTGGATATTCCTGAGCAAGTTAGCAAGCTTGGTATAGAGGGCTATGATTTCATTTTATGTTTCAATGATACCGATGAGCATTGGCAATCTATGGCAAGTGTGATTGCCCCACAAGGAAAGATTTGTTCTATCGTTGAGACTGCTGCGGATGTAGACCTTGGTGCATTAAAAAGTAAAAGCGCAACCTTTGTTTGGGAGTTTATGTTTACACGCTCCATGTATGAGACGCAGGATATGATTGAGCAGCATCATCTACTGAATCGTGTTGCAGAATTAATTGACATGGGCAAGATAAAGACCACCGTCAATAAAGTGCTAGAGCCGATTAATGCCAAAAATTTAAAGACCGCACATGCTGCAATTGAAAGTAGGCATACAATTGGTAAAATTGTATTGCAGGGGTGGGGCGCGTAGTTATTTATTAGGCTGCGTTATTGTAATTAAATCTATTTAGTGAGCTAGTGGTTTTTAACTATAAATATTTTATCTTCGCCATTTTCTTTGCCGGTTTGATAGGAAGTGGGCTAAGTGGGTGTGCGTCACATCAAGAGCGAAAATCACTAAACAGCTTTGACGAGAGGTCAAGGTTGTACGGGAGATTGTTGCGTTGGAAAGAATACGAGGCGGCAGCGAATATGATTCGACATCAGGATGAAAGTCCAAAAGATGTGAATCTAGATGACTATAATGATTTGCGCGTGGTTAAATATGAGGTTAAATCCGTTGTGGTCAGTGAAGATAAGAAAAGCGCTGTGATTGATGCCGAAATTACTTATTATTTTGAAACACGCAATAGACTAAAAACCATTCGAGATGCTCAAAATTGGTGGTATTTGGAAGAGGCTGAAAGTTGGTTTTTGGATGGAAATTTACCAGCGTTTTAGATTTCAAGCATGATGGTGGTTGGCGCTAAAGGTTGCTTCTATATTTTAAGATATTTGCAGGTAGTCATGTACTTCAAGATATCTTTTCCAGCGTTCTAAAATTTCAGCGCATGAGTGCTTCGCGCAATTGGTAAGGTCAGTGAACTATCTTATTCACACGATAAAATTTTACGCCAAGCATCATTTAGATCCCCAATAGCAATAAAAGAAGGGTTCAATAGAGAATCTTTGGTGTTGTAACGCAAGGGCTTTAGTTCAGTGTCAACGAGCATGCCGCCGGCTTCCTCTACGACACAATGAGCCGCCGCAGTGTCCCATTCAGAAGTAGGGCCAAAGCGTGGGTAGATGTCAGCAGTACCTTCCGCCACTAAGCACATCTTTATCGAGCTGCCCATGCTAATTAATTCATGCTCTCCAATTCGTGTTAACAGTGCGCGTAATGATTCACCTGCATGAGAACGGCTACCGCATATCGTTGGGATATTATTAGGTGTTGAGTTGCGTATTTTGATTCGATTAGCAGGTTTGTTTTGTTCTTGCTTGAAAGAGCCATGGCCTTTTGAAGCAAAGTAACAAATATCCTGTACTGGTATATAAACGACACCAAGGCTAGATGTTTGATTCGTGATTAAAGCGATATTTACGGTAAATTCACCATTCCTTTTGATAAACTCACGGGTTCCATCTAAAGGGTCAATGAGCCAATAACTGGACCATGTAGATCTCTCGCTATAGGGGATTGCGCTAGATTCTTCTGAGAGAATGGGGATGTTAGGGGTGAGATCATGTAAGCTGTCAATTATAAGGCGATGCGATGCCAGGTCGGCTGAGGTTAATGGAGAACTATCTTGTTTTTCTTCAATCTCAAATCCTTCTTCATAAATCCTCATGATTTCTAAACCCGCTTGTTTTGCAATTTTACAAACTGGATTGACGAGCTCTGCTAGCGGTATATTATCTATTTTCATAATTTAAATGGATTATTTAGGATTATCAGGCTTATGCAAACACCAATGGACTGGGGAAAAGTAACCACTGTCATTCTGGATATGGATGGTACATTGTTGGATTTAAGTTTTGATAATTATTTTTGGCATGAGCATGTGCCGTTGCGCTTTAGTCAGATACATCGGGTTGATCTAGAGGATGCTAAACAGCAGTTGTTAACTCGCTACCAAAGTAAAGCAGGCACTCTTGATTGGTACTGTACGGACTTTTGGGCACAAGAGCTTGAGTTAGATATCCCTGCATTAAAGCAAGAAATCTCGGCCCGCATTCGAATATTTCCAAACACAAAGCAGTTCCTAGCAAAACTCTCACGTCTTAATAAACGTATTGTATTAGCTACAAATGCGCACCGCGATAGCATTGCGATAAAAATGAATACTGTCCAGCTTGAGAGTTATTTCGATAATATCGTTTCTTCGCATGACTTTGGATATTCAAAAGAAGAGCTAGCGTTTTGGGATAAATTGGCGGAGGTGGAGCCCTATGATCCAGCTACTTCGCTATTTATAGATGATAATCTTGAGGTTCTCGCGACGGCTGAGGCTGTTGGAATACAACATCTCATTACCATCAAGCAACCAGACAGCTCAAAACCAGAGCAGGATACTTTGCATTATCAAGCAATATCTGATTTTTTGCAGATAATGCCAATCTGTTAGCGATTAGCCGCGTTTCCAACGTTTGAAGCGTTTTTTGCAGTATTTCAGCAAAGTTTCATAATCAGGAAAGTACAAGTCATAGTCATCTTCTGCGGGTGAATCAAATTCGCAATAGTCATTGGTGTGATCACGGCAAATTTGTGGTCGAACATCATAAATTCCACAAGCGCCGTCATCTTGAAGATGTGTGCAACGGCCAGATACCATCATCCACCAGCCTTCATCGTCTTTATATATTTCAACACCTTCATGCGATACTTGCCAGAGCATGTGCTCATATTCATCTTTGCTTTTAGGTGTAGAGAGCTCTTCTGTTATATAGGTACAACAATATGAATTGGTGCAAAAGCCACACTTATTCTCAGCCGTGATCTCAACGCCTGGGCCAAGGTTTACTTTAATATCTGCTAATCGTTCCATTGGTTAAGGTAAGAAATTAATCGGCAGATACATTATAAGCATGCTTTACTCATTGATGGAATAAACTAAGTTTAAGGAGTTAAGCATTGTATAAATTTAGTTAAGGCGGGATTCATCCCATGCAAATACGCAGTCTAACTCCGCTCGTACGGCGCGTAAGCCACTTAAGCCGCGTTCAGCTAATACCTGAAGTGGAGTTTGCTTTTGGAAGCGTTTGTGAGGTGTGCGCATCCAAATAATTCCCATATGTGCATTGCGCGGGTAGCTGGTGCGTAATGCATCTGCAATCCCTGCAATATGCTCGATTCTTTCTAAGACTACTTGAGTATCAGGCAGTGGCTCACCTTCACGAAATCGTTCTAAATGACGCGTGCGTGTTTTAATAGGTAATGCTAATATATTTATTGTATCTTTTCCTGATAAGCCCCACTCATCTAATATGCGCATAATATGTTTGCTTATTAGTGTTTGATCTTGTTGCGAGGAGGACATCGTAATGATGAAACTGAAAGCTTTAACCTGCTAGCGCAGGGTTAAAGATCTAGCTTATTTATCTTTTGGAGGCTTCTTATTTAGCGGTTGGAATTTGATTACCGTAGAAGTTTTTGGCTCATCAATAAAATAAGGCCTGTCCTTATTTTCAATGCCAGCTTTATCCGTAAGCTCGCGTTCACGCGCAGAAATTAAGCCAAAACAATCGCGGATATCTTTAATCGTTTGCTCGTTTAGTGGGTGACGCATTCCCGGGCCAGGTGTTGTATCTTTAACAATCTGAGCAAGTAGTTTGCGCATGACTACTAAGATGCGTTGTTCTTTGCTTCTTGTAGTCATGTAGGGATCACGTGGTTTTAGGTGAAAGTTTTTTCAGTCATTTGTTGAATATTTAACCAATGATAGCCTAGCAGATTCATTTGTATATACCATCCATCATTTTAGTGGTCAGTGTTAATATTTCAACGGCCACGCTTAGAAATTTTTATAAATTACGTTATCATTCCATTTATTAGGCAATGCGATAAATCGAGATTAGGGGTAAAACATGTGCAAAGCGCTATTTTCGATTGGCCAAGTAATTGTGCATAAAAACTTCAATTATCGTGGTGTTATTTTTGATGTTGATGCTAACTATACTGGCACTCAGGAATGGTATGAGGGTGTGGCAAAATCAAAGCCGCCTAAAGACAAGCCTTGGTATCATGTCTTAGTGGATGGCAAGCTGATGACCACATACGTAGCAGAGAGACATTTGCAGCTAGAGGCTAATCCTAAGCCGATTACTCATCCTCTTACTGAAGATTATTTTGATAGTTTTGAGGACGGTTCGTATCGAAATTACCGTGCACATAACTAATGATGTTCAAATCTATTACTGCATTTATCCAAGATAAAATATCGCCTCAGCAAGAAGTGGTTGATGGCCAACATTTAATGCACTTAGCGGCTGCTGCGTTACTATTGGAAGTGAGTCGCGCAGATTTTGATATTCAAGATGAAGAGCTAGAGGCAATTGCGGCAGCATTGCAGCAAAGTTTCGACTTCACTAAGGAAGAAACACAAAACCTAATTAACTTGGCGATGACAGAACAGGATAGTTATATTTCGATTCATCCGTTTGTGAAAATTATTAATAGTGAATGTAGTGCAGAAGAGAAAAAAATGCTGCTGCAAGATTTGTGGCACATTGCTTATGCTGACAATAAATTAGATAAATACGAAGAATATCAAATAAGAAAAATCGCCGACTTGCTGTACTTATCACATCGCGATTTTATTCAAACTAAACTGAAGGTTTTGGAGTCGCAAGGCAAGAGCCAAGGTAAAAACTAGCTCAAGAAAAAAGGGTGCGTTAAGCACCCTTCTCCTGTTTAAACCATGGTTTTTAAACCTTTTAGTGGTAGCACTTTAACGCCCTTACTGGCGGGTTTGGCTTTAAACATCATTTCTTCCCCAGTGAAAGGATTGATGCCTTTGCGCGCCTTTCTAGCAGGCTTTTTAATAACTTTGATTTTTAACAGTCCTGGCAAATTGAAAGAACCAGCACCGCGGGGCTTTAATTCTTTTGCAATTAGACCTTCAAGCGAAGTTAGTACAGCTGCAACTTCTTTGCGAGTAAGATCGGTGTCAGCTGCAATATTATTTAAGATTTCTGATTTAGTGGGTGGTTTTTTAGTAGAAGCTTTAGTAGCGGCCATGCATAGGTCCTCTAGTCATTATTAAACAATTTTCAGTGCGGGCGTATGATCAAGCACTAAGCAAAAAAATACAATAGGTATAGTGAAAAAAGTGCGACCAGATCGCTACTTCTGCACATTAGTTATGCTTTTTATTGTATCTAAATAGCCTCTGCGAACCTGCTTGTTTCTTAAGGTCGGATTTTGGAGTTTAGTTAATACTTTTGCAAAATCGATATAAAGCGATTTCGCCAAGTAGATTAGGAAACAATCCAATCCCCAAGCTATGGCGATGTGCATGGTCTACGGCAGTGCGCTGTATAATTTTTATACTTCGTGCACGGCATAAATCTTCAAAATCATGGATAGTGCAAAGATGAATGTTGGGGGTATCAAACCATTCATCTGGCAATGTTCGCGTTACTGGCATGCGTCCACCTAAGCTAAGTTGTAAGCGATTTTTCCAGTACGCCATATTAGGAAAGGTGACGATGCCTTCTTTACCAATACGCAGCATTTCATTTAATAGCTTTTCAGGATATTGGATGGCTTGCAGTGTTTGGGTCATGACGACGTAGTCAAAAGAATTTTCATCAAAAAACTCAGTGATGCCTTCATCGAGGTTGGTTTGGATGACTTTGACTCCGTTAGCAATGCAGTGAAGGATATTGGTCTCATTAATCTCTAAACCGTAGCCGGTTACATTGCGGGTTTTTTTTAGATACGTTAGCAATGTGCCATCGCCACAGCCTAAATCTAAAATGCGGGTATTAGGCTTAATCCATTTGCAGATAATTTCTAAATCTGGACGTAAGGGTTCACTCATAGTGGAATGGTATCCATGTAAGCATGAAGAATACCAAGATATTCTGGAATTGGAGTTAAAAATGCATCGTGCCCAAGGTCGGCTTTAATTTCTGTGTAACTGACTTCTTTTTTAGCTGCAATGAGTGCACGTACAATTTCTCTAGATCGAGCGGGAGAAAATCTCCAGTCACCTGTAAAAGAAACCACTAAAAAATTTGCATTTGTGTCATTGAATACTTGGGCTAAGTCATTATCAAAGTCTAATGCGGGATCAAAATAATCTAATACTTTAGTCATGAGTAAATAGGTATTCGCATCAAATCGGTCTACAAACGACTTGCCTTGGTGACGTAGATAGCTTTCAACCTGAAATTCTACGTCAAACCCAAAATTAAGCTTCCCTTCACGCAAATCACGACCAAATTTTTCTCGCATCGCGTCATCAGAAAGGTAGGTGATATGTCCAAGCATGCGTGCAAGCATTAATCCCTGGCGTGGGATCGTATGATGTTCGTAATAACGCCCTTGATGGAAATCAGGGTCGGAAAATATAGATTGCCGTGCAACCTCATTGAAAGCGATGTTTTGCGCAGTGAGTTTGGGGGCTGCAGCAATGATTACCGCATGACGTAAACGTTCAGGGAAGTCGATGGCCCATTGCATTACTTGCATGCCACCTAAACTGCCACCAATTACAGCGGCCCATTGTTGAATACCTAACTCATCGGCTAAGTAGCTCTGACTTATTACCCAGTCGTGTACGGTCACCAGCGGGAAATCGGGTCCATATGGTGTATCAGTTTGAGGGTTAATGGTTGTGGGCCCACTACTACCTTTGCAGCCGCCTAAATTATTGGGGCAGACAATAAAATAACGATTGGTATCAAAAGGTTTGCCTGGTCCAATGCAGTTGTCCCACCAACCAGGTTTGCGGTCTTCCATACTGTAGTAACCCGCGGCGTGCTGGTCTCCAGAGAGCGCGTGGCAAATGAGTAGGGCATTGTTTTTGGCCTGATTTAATTCACCATAGGTTTCATAGGCTAGAGTGAACTCAGGCAGCGTGCGTCCGCAATCAAGAGGTAAGGATTTCTTGATGGTTTTGAATTGAGTCTTAACGAGACCTACAGAGTCCGCTGGAATAGAGTCAGGCATGTTAGTAATGCTGGTTGCGTTGTTTGAAGTGTAATGAGTGCCTGAAGTGCGCGCAATCATTTAGTGCAGAAAAATTAATTAGAGTTGAATGGAGTGTATAAAAATTTGTACACAATACAGGGTAATTAAAACCACCATTGCAGATAGATCAAGCATACCGATTGGTGGGATAAGTTTTCTAGCCGGACGTAATAAAGGCTCAGTTATTGAACGCAATACTGAGATAAGAGGATTATTTTGTGCGTGCATGTGAGGCGCAATCCAACTAATTATCACTAGAGCGAGAATCGCAAATATATATAGGTTTATGACTAAATCAATTAAGCCAAAAAATGCTGGAATGAATAGTGAACCTAAGGATATTTTTTTACCAACCAGTAATCCGCGAATAAGTAGTTCTGTAAATTTAAGAGCAATAATTACCAACAGTGCCGCAGTATCTATACGACCGATACTGGGCATCCATCTTCTCAATGGTTGAAGTGCAGGGTTTGTAATCGATAAGATGAATTTCGAAAAAGGATTGTAAAAATCAGCACGAGTCAATCCCAACAGTATTCGAATAACCACTGCATATATATAGAGAGTGAATAAAATATGAATTAGGAAATCTAGTACGTTAATTAATGCATGCATATTTACTCAGCCTTTTCTGAGTTCGCTTCATCTGAATTAGTAAGGGCGTTTGTGCGGGCAAGCTGCTTTGCTTTTTGTGCCGCAATTGTAATTGCGGTATGAAATAAATTTTTCATACCACCTTGTTTTAATGCTTTAATCGCAGCTTCTGTGGTGCCCCCTTTAGAGGTTACAGCGCGTCGTAGCTCTTGAGGGGTTTTGCCGCTTTTTTGAATTAATTTAGCCGCACCCGCTGCAGTGTCAATAGTGAGTTGACGAGCTTGTGCAGCACTCAAGCCTAGCGATTGACCGGCTTCTAGCATCGCTTCAATCACATAAAAGAAATAGGCTGGACCACTACCAGAAATTGCAGTCACTACATCTAACATGGCTTCTTGTTCTAGCCATAGCGTTGAACCCACGCTGTTAAGAATGTTTTGTGCAAATTCGCGTTGTTGAAGGCTTGCTTCTGAATTTGCAAACAGTCCAGTTGTACCGGATTGAACTAATGCGGGTGTGTTTGGCATGCAGCGTACGATAGGGAGTTCGCCACCCAGCCAGTCATCAATGTCACTGATTTGTATGCCTGCAGCGATAGAAATTATGAGAGGACGTGAGGCTTGGCATTGAGCTGCAATTTGTTCGCAGGCTGTACGCATCGTTTGTGGCTTTACTGCAAGCACCACGATATCTGCAAGAGTCAGCACGGCTTCAGTTTGTGTGAACACATTGCACTGCATAAATTGCTTCGCTAATTTCGCAGACATGGCTGGGTCAGAATCAATGATGCTTATATTGTTGGCTATCCAGTCACTGCTAAGTAAACCGCCTACTAAGGCTTGGCCCATATTGCCACCGCCGATGAAAGCAATTTTTAAGTTTTCAAGATTTTGACTCATTTATCGAGTTGTCCGTTTTCCAAAAATTGATGTGCCAATACGCACGATCGTTGCGCCTTCGGCAATGGCCGACTCTAGGTCGCCACTCATGCCCATCGATAATGTATCAAGTTTGAGCCCTAATTGATGTAACTGTTCTAATTGACGTCGTAGTTGTGCAAAACGTTGGCGTTGTTCATCCTGATCGTTACAAGCTTGAGGGATTGTCATCAGGCCGCGTAAATTAAGTTGTGGAAGTTTTGCCAAAGATTCGGCTAAGGGTTGCACTTGTTCAATTGGCACGCCAGCTTTAGAAGCTTCATTATCTATATTGACTTGTATGCAAGTTTGAATGGGCGGTAAAAATTTGGGCCGTTGTGCATTCAGTCTTTCGGCAATAACTAAACGGTCAATACTGTGCACCCAATCAAAATGCTCTGCAATAAGTCGAGTTTTATTTTTTTGAATAGGGCCGATGAAATGCCAAATTAATTCTTTATCTGCGAGGGTGGTTATTTTTTCCACTGCTTCTTGGACATAACTTTCTCCAAATTGACTTTGGCCAGCGGATTTAGCTGCAAGGATGTCTGCAATGGGCTTGGTCTTGCTAACTGCTAATAAACAAACGTCACCAGGGATGCGTTGATGTCTGATCTCTATCTGGTGAATGTCTGCTTTTACACTATTTATACGTGAACCTATTTGTGAGCTCATATATTTTTGCTTAGGTTTAGGCTGCGCTTTGAAGGGGAAAATTTGACAGTATCCTCAAGAGTATCCTCAAGTGGTGCTACTAACTTCGATATTTTAAAAATGAATCATATCAGGAAGCAGCTAGTCGCATGAATGATTCGGCTCGTCGTGAATCAAAGTCAAGTAGCAGCTCGCTAGCCCAACTACATATATATTAGGTACCTAGAAACCAGACTGCCCTGACTCTAACTAACTGAGAGGGGTAGGGTTAATACAGGGAGTATTTATACACCACGCTTGTTCAACAGAGCCAGATTAAGGAGTACTCGTGGACATTTCTCAGTTACTTGCATTTAGTGTCAAAAACGGCGCATCTGATTTACATTTATCCGCTGGAGTGCCGCCGATGATTCGTGTGGATGGTGATGTTCGGCGCATCAATGTTCCTGCTATGGAGCATCGCCAAGTTCATGAAATGGTTTATGACATCATGAACGATAAACAACGTAAAGATTATGAAGAATTTTTAGAAACTGATTTTTCATTTGAGATTCCTGGCTTGGCACGCTTTCGTGTTAATGCCTTTATTCAAAACCGCGGTGCAGGTGCCGTGTTTCGAACCATTCCTAGCAATATTCTTTCTCTTGAAGATTTGGCATGCCCGAAAATTTTTGAAGAAATTTCAACTTATCCACGTGGTTTGGTGTTGGTTACTGGCCCAACTGGCTCAGGTAAATCGACCACACTTGCTGCGATGATGAATCATAAAAATGAAAATGAATATAGCCATATTTTAACGATTGAAGACCCCATCGAATTTGTTCACGAAAGTAAAAAAAGTTTAATTAACCAACGTGAGGTGCATCGCGACACTCTGGGTTTTAATGAAGCACTGCGTTCTGCATTACGTGAAGATCCTGATACCATTCTAGTAGGCGAGTTGCGTGACTTAGAAACGATACGCTTAGCGTTAACTGCAGCAGAAACCGGTCATTTGGTTATGGCCACTCTACATACAAGTTCCGCTTCAAAAACAATTGATCGTATTATTGATGTATTTCCAGGCACAGAAAAAGATATGGTTCGGTCTATGTTAGCAGCGTCATTGCGCGCGGTGATTTCGCAAACGCTATGCCGAAAAATTGGTGGCGGACGTGTCGCAGCACACGAAATTATGATTGGCACAGCGGCAATTCGTAATTTGATCAATGAGGATAAAGTCGCACAGATGTATTCCGCGATCCAAACTGGAAATGCGACGGGCATGCAGACCTTAGATCAAAACTTAAAAGAGATCGTTGCTAAAGGCCTTATTGCACGTGAAGAAGCACGACGAAAAGCTGAGCATAAATCTGATTTTTAATCATGCCATTTAACAAACTTATAGTGGGAATTTAGTTATGGATAGAGATAAAGCCATCAGCTTTATGCATGACTTGCTGCGTAACCTGCTTACAAAGGGCGGGTCGGATTTATTTATAACAGTAGGTGCGCCACCCTCAATAAAAATTGATGGCAAAATGGTGCCTGTGACGAATCAACCGCTCACCTTGAGCCATGCTCAAGTGTTAGTGCGTTCGATAATGAACGATAAACAATCCAGGGAGTTTGAAGAAACGCAAGAATGTAATTTTGCGATCAGTCTGCCAAATGTGTCTCGTTTTCGTGTCAATACTTTTTCGCAGCGTGGCAGCCCAGGCATGGTACTGCGTGTGATTAACACCGAGATTCCAAAGTTTGAAAGCTTAAAACTGCCACCCGTATTACGTGATATTTCAATGACCAAGCGCGGGTTGGTGATATTTGTGGGTGGCACCGGCAGTGGCAAATCTACTTCATTAGCTGCGATGGTTGGTTATCGAAATGAAAATAGTTTCGGACATATTGTTACAATTGAAGACCCAATTGAATTTGTGCATAAACATAGAAATTGCATTATTACGCAGCGCGAGGTGGGTGTAGACACCGCCGATTATGAAATTGCACTTAAAAATACCCTGCGACAAGCCCCTGATGTCATTCTGATTGGTGAGATCCGTGACCGTGAAACCATGGAATATGCGATTGCGTTTGCGGAAACGGGGCACTTATGTCTATCGACATTACACGCAAACAGCACTAACCAAGCTTTAGATCGCATCATCAATTTTTTTCCTGATGAGCGCCGTGCTCAATTATTAATGGATCTTTCACTCAACTTAAAAGCGGTGATCTCACAGCGTTTATTGCCAATCAAAGGCGATGAAGGGCGCATACCGGCTGTGGAGGTTATGCTTAATTCACCTCTAATGGCAGACTTGATTTATAAAGGCAAAGTACATCAGATGAAGGAGTTGATTGCCAAATCGAATGAACTGGGCATGCAGACCTTTGATCAGCATCTATTTCAACTTATTGAGGCGGAGCTTATCACCATGGAAGATGGGCTGCGTAACGCAGACTCAGTCAATGACCTACGGTTACGCTTAAAATTGGAGAGCAAATCTTCTCCTGACGATGATTTGCTTGATGGAACCGATGGCTTAATGGTAGAAGAGACCTCTAAAGATGATGGTTTTATCGGCTCAATAAGAAGCGCTAAACATAGATGAATATAGACCCCTATCTTAAGTTAATGGTCGAGCAAAATGCCTCGGACCTATTTTTTACCACCGGAGCTCCAGTGTGTACAAAGGTAGAAGGGGTTACGCGACGAGTCAGTCGTAATGTATTAGAGCCTGGTGTAGTGCGAACAATCGCCTTCAGCGTCATGGACGACCAACAAATAAAAGAATTTGAAATGACTAAGGAAATGAACCTTGGTATTTCGGTTGCCGGCGCCGGTCGATTTCGTGTCAACGTTTATTACCAACGCGGTGAAGTCTCGATGGTGATTCGCTATATTAAAAGCGACATCCCTGCACTAGAAGATTTGGGCATGCCACCCATTCTTAAAAAACTAGTAGCGCAAAAAAATGGTTTAGTCATCGTAGTGGGTTCTACGGGTTCTGGTAAATCCACTACCTTGGCAGCCATGATAGAGCATCGTAATAATGAGCAAACAGGCCATATTATTACCATTGAAGATCCTATCGAATATGCCTTCAGCCATAAAAAATCTATTATTGGGCAGCGTGAAGTTGGGCTCGATACACTTTCTTATGAAAACGCATTGCGAGAAGCGATGCGTGAGGCGCCTGATTTGATCATGATTGGTGAAGTGCGTGATAAGCAAACCATGGAAGCGGCTATCACTTATGCAGATACCGGGCATCTATGTTTAACAACTTTGCATGCCATAAATGCCAACCAAGCGCTTGATCGAATCGTGAACTTATTTTCATCGAATGGAAAGGCGCAGGTTTTAATGGACTTGTCGTTGAATTTGCGTGGCATCATTTCACAACGTTTGGTTCCTAGTGAAGAAGGCGGCCGTGTTCCTGCGGTTGAAGTAATGATTAACACACCCTATATCTCGGATTTGATTAAACGTGGTGAAGTTGGTGAAATCAAAACAATCATGGAAAAGGGCGCAGCAGCAGGGATGCAAACCTTTGACCAAGCGTTATACGATTTATATAAAAGTGAAAAAATATCCCTCGATGATGCGTTAGGTCATGCAGATTCTCGCGGTAATCTCGAATGGCAGATTAACTTTGGTGGTGGAGTTAAAAGTGTTAGCGAAACCAGTGATAATTTACAGTTCCCCTCAGAGCCAGCAATATCAGCAAGCAATGGTAAAGCCAGTATCGAACCACCAACACTATCGGATTCTGTTATAGATGGAGAAGCATTAGATAGCCAAATCGGTTTTGATGATCATGAGATTATGGATCGTGTGTCATCGAATGATGATGTAGGTAGGCATGCAGAACCTAGCGAATCAATTCTTGATGATGGGGATGGGAAAGATACAGGCTATTTAGATCGGTTGAAGTCGGTGTTTGGGGAGTAATAGATCTGATTTTCCACATAGATATTGTTTAGTATTGTATTCGCTCTCTCACACGACCCATTTTTTTATTTAGCATCTATACTAGAGAGCAAGGTACTATTGTTTCGCCTTCTGAAAAAATAGGTGAGTAGGTAAACAAGTCCGCGTATTTTTTATGTGGATTGGGTAAGTGAATGTCTTCTTTCGGCTAAAAGCAGACATTCACTTTAATTAATAAACATTTTCTGCACTAAAAATCGGTCCATCTACGCAAACCCTTTTCATTGCCGTAACTTTGTTATTTTCTTTGTAAGGTACAACACAACCTGCGCAGCCGCCTACTGCACATGCCATGTGTTCTTCTAAAGATACTTGGCAGGGAAGTTGGTTGCGTTTGGCAAACTCGGCGACAGCTTTAAGCATTTTGGTTGGGCCACAGGCAAATACTTCAACACCATGTTGTATTTTGTGATCTAAGTTTTTAAACCAGTGTTCAGCAAGTTGATGTACATAGCCTTCAAAACAGCCTTGATAACCTTGCTGACTGGTTAAGCGTGAGGCGACCCCCCAGTCATCCAATAATGGCATGGCAGCAATGACGTCGCTCGGTATGTTTGGCACCAATATTTTTGAAGGTTTGGTGGTAAATGGGAACGGGATTTCTGATCCCATCATCACAAATGGGGTTAGGCTTGAGTTCTTTCGTAACTCATCCGCAAAAAATATCATCGGTGGAATGCCTACGCCGCCGCCTAGTAGTAAAGGATGCGTTGTGCGGTTACTCAGTATAAATGCATTGCCTATTGGACCTAAGCATTGAATAGTATCACCTGCTTTGCGGGTAGCCAACGCGGCGCTACCTTGGCCGACAATTTTATACAGAATATCGATAGTTCCGGTATTGGGGTCACTGCGCATGATTGAAAATGGGCGGCGCAGCATTGTGAGTTGTTGATCGCATTGCAGATGTACAAAGTTACCGGCACGTGCGCGTTGGGCGCACTTTGGCGCATTTAATTTGATAACGTATTGCTGAGCCGCTAAAGATTCATGACTGATGACTGCAGCGCATTCTTCAAAAATGGTATTATGATGAGTCTTCAGGTGGATCTCCCCAGAATTAAGCTTGAACGTAGATGCGGAAAATTACGAATGATTTTCAAATATTAATTTACCGTCAAGAATGGTGTGTGTAACGCGGCCGGTAAGTTGATCGCCTAACAGCGGGGTATTTTTCCCACGACTAAGTATAGATTCACTGCTAACAGTCCAGTCGAGTTTTGAGTCAACAATACATAGATCTGCTCGTTCTCCTACATGCAGATTGCCAGCCGGAATTCCCAGAATTTCAGCGGGGCCTTGTGTGACTAGACGAATGCCTTCACACAAACTCAGTATATTTTTATGCACTAATTCAAGTATGAGCGGCAATAAAGTTTCTAGCGTAGAGCTGCCAGGTTCAGTAGATTGAAAAGGTGCCAGTTTGGCTTCAATCTCATGGGGTTGATGATCGGAACAAATCGCAGAGAAAGTGCCATTCTGTACGCCTTCACGTAAACCTTCACGATCATCTCGTGTTCGATAGGGGGGTAGGTTATTGCACAAACCGTCAAAGTCTTGAAGATCTTGATCGGTTAAAAATAAATGCAGAATGCTGGTATCCGCAGTAATAGGTAGTTTGTCATAGCGTGCTCGTGCAATCATCTTGGCGGCACGCCGTGTAGAGATACGACAAAAATGTGTGCGTACATTTAGTTCTTCTATTAGTGCTAATTGAAAGGCTACGGCTGCAGTTTCAGCCGCTGCTGGAATCCCCGGTAAGCCTAGGCGTGAGGAGGTAAGGCCCTCATGGATACAGCCGTTATTCGCAAGATCGCGATCCATTGCATAAGTAAAAATAGTTAAGTCTTGACTGGCTGCATATTCCATAGCATGGCGCAGCACCAGAGAATTTTTTATTGGACGCATAACATTGCTTACGCCAACGCAACCTGCTGCTTTCAGGGCTGCCATTTCGCTTAAGCTTTCGCCTTGCAAGCCTGCTGTCAACGCACCGATTACATATACATGACAATGGCCACTATTTTGTGAGAGTTGTTCGATGAGTTCGATTTGCGCTGGAGAATCCACTACGGGGTCCGTGGTTGGCAAGCAAGCTAAGCTTGTAATGCCCGCTGCGGCAGCAGCAAGTGTTTCAGATTGTATGGTGGCTTTATGCTCTTGACCAGGTTCGCGCAAACTAGCCGAGAGTTCGACCAAGCCTGGCAACACAAGCTTGTTCGCAGCATCTATAGTTTGATCGGCTTGCCAGGCATCGGGTGGTTTGGCGATCGCTGCGACTTTGCCATCTGCAATGAAGATATTTGTGACTTGATCAATTTCATTTTTTGGGTCTACGAGATGACCGTTTAGAATTTCAAGATTCAATGGCCGCTCCATTTTGCTCTGGGCTTATTACCAGCGATAGAATCGCCATGCGTACCGCAATGCCGTATTTCACTTGTTGCAAAATAACAGACTGCGGCCCATCGGCGACTTCTGAACTAATTTCAACACCACGATTAATCGGGCCGGGATGCATCACTAGCGCATCAGGCTTTGCTAATGCTAGACGTTCGGGTGTTAAGCCATAGAGTTGAAAGTATTCATGCTCGCTAGGTATAAAAGCACCTTGCATGCGCTCTTTTTGTAAGCGCAGCATGATAACAACATCCACATCATGTAAGCCTTGTTTGCAATCTTGGAAAACCTTCACGCCTAACTTTTCGACACTTGCGGGTAATAGTGTTCTGGGGGCGATGACCCGTACTTCTTTGGCACCTAAAATATTGAGTGCTTCAATCTGAGAACGCGCCACTCGTGAATGTAAAATATCACCCACAATTGCAACACTTAGATATGAAAAGTCTTTACGGAGTTTGCGAATCGTAAACATATCCAACATTGCTTGCGTAGGATGCGCATGTTTGCCATCTCCCGCATTGATGATGCTGACATGAGGAGCGACATATTTTGCAATAAAATCTGCTGCGCCACTTTCTGGATGTCTGACGATAAATACATCTGTATTCATCGCCTCAAGATTAAATAATGTGTCCAGTAAACTTTCGCCCTTAGTGGTGGCAGAGGTAGCAATGTTTATGTTTAACACATCTGCAGAAAGGCGTTTTGCGGCCAGTTCAAAGGTTGTGCGGGTTCGCGTGCTAGGCTCAAAGAATAAATTTACGATTGTTTTACCACGCAGCAGGGGTACTTTTTTTACCGCTTGGCCGTCAACACTGGTAAATGATTCAGCGGTATCAAGAATATGAGTCAGTTGTTCACTACTCAGTTCGCTAATGTTTAGGAAATGTCGCATAGAATGTTTAATCAACAATTTCTAGTGTTAATGGGTCTGGGCCACTCAGTTTTACATGTTGTGTGGTGTTCAAAGTTAGAGAGTCTCCTACCACATCAGCTTGGATCGGTAACTCTCTACCATCACGCTGTACTAGCATGGCCAAGCTTACGGAGGCGGGACGGCCGTAGTCAAAAATTTCATTTAATGCAGCGCGTACGGTGCGCCCGGTATGTAAAACATCGTCGACTAAAATGATGTGTCGATCATCAACGCTTAATGGTAATTGTGATGGTTTAACGGTGGGTTGAATGCCTGTGCGACTGAAATCATCTCGATAAAATGTGATATCTAGAACACCAAGTTCATTCTTATTATTCAGTAATGCCATTAGATGTTTGGCTACCCAAACCCCACCTGTACGTATGCCAATAAATATTGGTTTGCGTATATTATTTTTATCCATATAGATGCATAGGTCTTTGGCAAGCTTTTCTAACAATTGCTGAGCATTTGGATTGTTCATATTCGTCTTAAGTAAAATGCTAAGTCATGCGTTGGTTTTATTTATAATGCGATCTAGATTTGCTGATAACCATGAATTTAAAATGATAGCTGCCGAGGCCTTGTCGATATCAGTTTTTTTGATTTTTTTGCGTTGACCTTTGCAGCGCATATCTTTCAGTATTTCGTAGGCAGTAGCGGACGAGTATGCCTCATCGATAGTATCTACTGGTACATGGTAACGTGTTGTTAAATTATCACAAAAGTTGCGTATTTTTTTCTTCAAAAGGCTGTTGTTTTGTGTGTTGTGTTCGACACAGCCAACGATTAATGTGCTGGGTTGCCATTCTTTTATAATCTTATCGATTTCGTCCCATGGAATCCCTTGTGTATTGGCGCTAATAGTGGTTAGTGGGTTGGCGGTACCTATATTTAAGACACCAACTGCAACTCCTATTCTGCGTTCACCATAATCAAAACCAATTACACTAGACATGTGTATATTTTAGGTAGCACCTAGTTAGGGCAGGCGCATTGTTGAATGCATACTTATGCATGCCCAGCTTCATTAGAGATCAAGTGTAGATCGATGCCAAGTTTGTTCGCTGCCGTTTCCCAACGTTTTTCTACCGGTGTATCAAACACTATCTTGGCTTCGTAAGGCACTGTTAGCCAAGCGTTATCGGCTAATTCTTGCTCTAATTGTCCCGCTCCCCAGCCAGCATATCCAAGAGCTACAATTGAGTTCTTGGGGCCTTTGCCTGTGGCGATATCTATTAATATATCTTCGGATGTAGTGAGCTTTAAATCGTTATCAATAATATGTGTGGATTCCCATGCTCGATCTGAGTCATGCAAAATAAAGCCACGGTTTATCTGTACGGGGCCGCCGGCAAAAACCAGGTGAGTATTTGAGGTATCTGCGCTTGCATTCTCGATTTCCTCGCGATCGAATAGTTCTTCTACGTACATGGAAGTAGGTTGGTTTATGACAATGCCCATGGCGCCATCTTTGCTATGTTCGCAGATCAAGGTGACCGTGCGAGAGAAATTAGGATCTTGCAAAGACGGCATCGCAATTAGCAAGTGCTTTGTTAGCGGCTCTGTTAAAAGTGCTGGCATACTATTACTTGGTGAGCAAGGTGTTGTCTTTGCCGAATAGCCATGTGCGAGTCACCATTAATTGGTCGTAACTATCGCGCATTTCTTGGGGGAATGGCTTGTATGGGGCTGCTATACGAACAATTTTTTTCGCAGCTTCGTTGAGGATTGATTTTCCAGCGGATGATCGAATTTCCATTTTTATTACACCCCCATCTTGGTTTAAAAGCACACTCAGTATCAATGTCCCAGATAGGTGCTCTTGTCTAACCTTATCGGGATAATTTAAATTACCAATGCGTTCTACTTTCTCTACCCATTCATGCACATAGCTGGCTTCGGCTGCCGTTTTTGCACTTAAAGTGTCTATGTAGTTGATTCTAGGACGCTTGGCGTAATCCTGCTGCTGCTGGCTTACTTCTGCTACCAGTTTTGCCAGCTCTAGTCGTTGTGCGGCGAAAACTTCTTGAGAGAGTCGCTCAGTACGGTCTTTTTTATCTACAGATTCTTCTGCATTGACTGAAGTCTCAGCGCGGTTTTGCGAGAGAATAAGATCTTGTTGTTGGTGGTTTTTGGACTGTGAAGTTTCATTAGGACTCATTCGAACCGGCGCAATACCTTCTGTTTCTAGCAAACTTGTACCGGTGAAAGGTGCAGAAGGAGGATGGGTGGAATCGGTGCTGCCGCTGGCTAATTGATTCTCGCTCGCAATATGTGTGGCATCCGTTGGGGCCTGGTGTGTTTTGGTTAGCACCATGGTGACTTCAAGCATAGAAGCTTGGCTAGGGTCGCGACTGAAATGGATGCCAAAGCCAAGACCGAGAATCAGCATGGCATGCAAGATGGTGGCAAAAAATAAACTGAAGCCGAGTCGATCAGAGGAGGTGACTTGTACTGTACTAATTACGGCTGCCATAAAATCGATACATCGGTGCAAATGCTCATTGAGGGGTTTATTGTACTGGTCGATAGCCTAGATGCCATCATACCTGTATTTAAATTGATCTGTTCAGCACCACCACCACTAAGGTAAGCAATTCAATAGCCAGGCAAGCGGGTAGCCTATAAAAACCGTTTCTTTAATATTGTCGATAGGCAGCTAGTCTAGTGCAAGTCGGTTTTCGATCGCATCGAATAATGTTGCGCAAATATTTAAATTGAATGTCTTGTCTAGTTCGCGGATTCCTGTCGGGCTAGTGACATTGATCTCGGTTAAGAATTCACCTATTACGTCGATGCCTACAAAACTTAATTGCAGCGCAATTAGCTCAGGTTTAAGTTGTGCACAAATCCACCGATCTCTATCGTTAAGTTCAACTCCCGTGCCTGTGCCACCCTTGGCTAAATTAGCGCGTAATTCTCCTTTTGCAGGAACCCTTAATAAGGCATAGGGGATGGGTTCGCCGTCGATTAGTAATATACGTTTATCACCTTGTTTGTAGGCGGCAATAAATTGCTGCGCCATTACAGTTCGGTTGCCGGAGTGCGTTATCGTCTCGATAATCACATTGCGGTTTGGATCATCATGCTGAATACGAAAAATAGACTCCCCAGCCATGCCATCCAGGGGCTTGATTACAATCTCTCGATGCTCATCAATGAAGCTATTCAGCACTTGTTTTTTTTGACTAACCACTGAAGGTACGGTGCATTCCGGAAAACGTGTGGCCAGTAATTTTTCATTGGCACTGCGCAGACCACTTGGATGGTTAATGACCACAGTACCTAGTTCCTGCAACCGATCTAATAAATAGGTTGTATAGATGTATTCCATGTTGAAGGGAGGGTCTTTACGCATTAATACCGCATCGAGTTCACTAAGGTCTCTTAGGACTGAGTCTTGCGCGTTATACCAATGGGATTTGTCATCCTGTACCGAAATTTGTGCCGTTTGACCCATGACCTTATTGTCAATGAGGTGTAGGTCTGATGATTGTAAGTAATGAATTTGATAAGCGCGTCGTTGTGCTTCTAGAAGCATCGCGAAAGTACTGTCTTTAGTTACATTTATCCCTTCTATGGGATCCATGATGACGCCTAATTTTACAGTCATGAAGGTATACCTCGTCAGTGATAACACCGCATATATCGGAAGCTTGTTGTCCTATATCGTGCAGCTGGCATGGTTGCATGTAATGCCTCTCGCGCCTTGCTAGATAAGCGCTTACGGTGGGAGGTCTACAGGATAACGTTCTGATTATCAAGACTAGTCAGATTAAAAAAGTTCTAGGAAATAGATATGCAAGACACTGGTTTAGCACTAAGTGATTCGGATGATGTGAATGGCAGCGATTCGGTTGATGTGAAAGGCAGTGCATCGGGCGCTCTAAAAGTAATGGTGATTGACGATAGTAAGACGATTCGGAAATCAGCAGAATCTTTATTAACCAAAGAAGGCTGTGAAGTTGTCACCGCAAATGATGGTTTTGAGGCGTTAGCAAAAATTGCAGAACACCACCCTGATTTAATATTTGTTGATATTATGATGCCACGCCTAGATGGATATCAAACTTGTGCGCTTATAAAAAATAATCGACTTTTCAAATCCACACCTGTGATCATGTTATCGAGTAAAGACAGTATTTTTGACAAAGCAAGAGGCAAAATTGTTGGTTCTGAGAAGTATTTAACCAAGCCCTTCACAAAAGATGATTTGCTTAGCGCGATTGCTGAACATGGCAATAAACAATAATAAATCCGAAGTTTAATATGGCACACATTCTTATTGTTGACGATTCACCCACTGAACGTCATTTTATTTCAAAAGTTTTAGAACAAACTGGGCACCAAGTTTCAACTGCAGACAGTGGCGAACAAGGTATTGAGGCCGCAAAGACGACGCACCCTGATTTAATTTTGATGGATATTGTTATGCCAGGCATGAATGGGTTTCAGGCCACTCGTCAAATTACGCAAGCCCCTGAAACCTCAAGCATACCCGTGGTGATGGTGTCTACAAAGAGTCAGCAAACCGATAAAGTATGGGCCACTCGCCAAGGCGCAAAGGGTTATTTGGTTAAGCCTGTAAATTCTGAAATGTTGATTAGCTCAATTAAGTCATTTTTAGCGGCTTGATGAACTAATGCAGACTACTCCCGACTCAACTGCATTTGAGTATTTATTATTTATTGATCGCAAATGTGCTGGGCAACAAGGCGGCTTAGTCCAACAAGAGTCTGATGCAAGTTATGCGCATGGCTTGGCATTTCATCTTGGCTCGCATCAATACATCATTCCCATTACAGATATCGATGAGATCATAGCGTTGCCCGATTTTACCGGTATTCCGCGTGCACCCAGTTGGTTAAAAGGCATTGCAAATGTAAGAGGAAATCTAGTTACCTTATTGGATCTTCACGATTATATATTTGGTATCGCATCTAAAGCTGAAGCTCGTTCAAAACGAACATTACTTGTAAAACAAGAGTCGCATTATTATGGATTGGTGATCGATTCTATTATTGGTATGAAATCCTTCCATCAGGATCAGGGCAGTGATCAAGTGCCAGAAGGGTTTGATGCCGATTATCTTGAACACATTAGTGCATTCTATTCTTTGGGTGAAGAATGGTTTGCTGCATTATCCGTTAATAATTTATTGTTAGACGAACGCTTTAAGAAATTGGCTAGCAGAGCCTAGTTTAAGGAACCTCTGATCGATTCATGAGCTTGTAGCTTGCCCAAACTGTCAAGCTTCAACGTCGCACCCCAAGGGCATTTCTTGCCGAGCACAAAGTTCGGCAATTGCTTTTTGCATGGCTCTACCACCTGCATCCATGCTGTCTCACAATAGCTTGCTATTACGTGGAATTCGCGTCTTGAATCAGAAAATTTATTTCACCATCTACTTCGTCCAGAATAAATCAGAGGCTCTATAATTTTTGAACTGCATCACATGCTCCTAGTGGGCGCCTATCGCAGTTAGCGATGTTACTCGCTGAGCAGCGCCGCTAACCGACAAAAGTGAGTATTTTTACGACACAGCAATACCTTAGTAATGGTCGATCACCCGTATCATTAGTGTATGGATCTTATTGATTCTAGGTGTGAATTTTACTGTCGAGTCGACTTGTCAGCGATATCCACATAATACGAAAAGTAGCAAAGCTTGACGATTACATTAGCTTCTATTAGGGATAATTTAGACATGGCCTTACCTAGATCAATTGCTCGAAAAAACAAGGATAGCTCAGCGAGCAAATCTACCTTAACTATTCTAGCACTGCTGTCTATTTTGATTATGTTTTCAATGGCGGTGTTGGCTTTTGATCTGGGTGATATATTCGGGATTAGTTCTAGTAATAGTCTTTTTTCAATAGCTGTATTTGGATTGGGCATGACAAGTTTAGCCATCTTTCTTATTCTCGCGAACAAATGGGGTGGCAAGGTAAGACAACAACTTGCAGCAGTGGATGAACAAAACAGAAGAAATCAGCAAGCCATTTTACTACTGTTGGATGAGATGACTAACCTTGCCGAAGGTGATCTAACGGTGCACACCACGGTTACAGAAGACATTACTGGCGCAATTGCAGACTCGGTAAATTATTCTATTGATGCATTACGTAATCTTGTACACACAATTAACGATACTTCTAAACAAGTAGGATCTGCGGCAGAGGTAACACAAAAATCAACTCATAAGTTAACCAAATCAAGTCAAAAACAAGCACGAGAAATTGCCAATGTGACATCCGCAATTTCAGAAATGTCAAGATCGATTGAACAAGTTGCCGAGCACGCAAACAGCTCTGCTAAAGTTGCGCAACAATCTGTAAATATTGCACACAAAGGTGCGCAAGCGGTAAGTCGTACGACTGATGGAATGGATACAATTCGAGAGCAAATACAAGAAACTTCTAAACGAATTAAACGCTTAGGTGAAAGTTCACAGGAGATTGGCGATATCGTTGGATTGATTGATGAAATTGCTGATCAAACAAATATTTTGGCATTAAATGCAGCCATTCAGGCATCGACCGCAGGCGAAGCCGGCAGAGGTTTTGCGGTAGTTGCAGATGAAGTGCAAAGGCTTGCGGAGCGTGCAGGTACCGCAACGAAGCAAATTGAAGCATTGGTTAAGACTATTCAAAGTGATACCAACGAAGCGGTGATCTCGATGGAGCAAAGTACTTCCAATGTTGTAAGCGGCGCAAAACTTGCTGCCAATGCGGGCGATGCCTTGGCTGAAATTGAATCTGTATCTGACAATTTAGCTGCACTCATTCAAAATATTACCGATGCAACGGATAAGCAAACTGTGGCCGCAAGCAATGTGACTAAAACTATGAATGTTATTCAGGAAATCACTATGCAAACTTCTGAAGGTGCTAGTCATACCGCGAGTTGGGTGGGAAAACTTACAACATTAGCGCAAGAGCTTAAGCGTTCAGTTGCTGGCTTTAAATTACCAAAAACTGTCGAAGATGAAGATGTAGTTGAGCGAAGACTTGCCTCGTAAGAAACCAAGCTTATTAGTTGAATTGTTTTAACAAAGATGAAAATGCGAAATAGTGTTTTAGAAAAAGCTGCGGTAAGAAAAGTTAAATATGAGATCGATACGATTATCGATAACGCACGTAGCCAATTGCAATCCTATGTTGAAGATGAGTCAGACGTTGCATCTTTAAAAGAGGTTACTAAATCATTCACACTCATTGAGCGTACATTACAACTAATACAATTTAATGGTGCTGCAGTTTTAGCTCGAGAAATGGGCGATGTGGTCGATGGCTTGATCGATGAGTCCATAAAGCAAAAAGATAAAGCGCAAGAGATTCTGTCGCGCGGAATTCTACAAATGTCTGACTATCTTGAATACGTTCAGATGGGGCGCCAAGATGTACCTATTGTTTTGCTCCCACTGCTAAATGATTTGCGTGGTGTAAGAGAAGCGCCTTTGCTGTCTGAGCATATTTTATTTTTCCCAAATTTAGATGACATAGAAGTTCCAAATGTTAATGTTGCATTTGGCATGCCTGCGCAAGAATATGCTAAGAAAATTCGTTATGGATTTCAGTTTGGCCTAGTTGGTTTAATTAAAAATAAAGATATTAATGTTGCTGCTACTAAGATATGTAAAGTTGCTATACGACTGCACCAGTGCTCAAAAGAACTTGCATCGCAAAGACTATGGTGGATCAGCAGTGCGGTTGCACAGGCATTGGCAATTGGCACGCTGGATACAAGCGCAGGGTTGGCATCTTTACTAGGTCAAGTGGATAGGCAAATTAAAAACTTTGTTAAATATGACGAAGTAGAATTTGCAAATAATATTCCAACAGGATTGATTAAAAATTTACTCTACTATGTTGGCATTGCGCAAGAGCGAGGAAGAATTGTAAATAAAGTTAAGGACGCATACGGCTTAAATGATTTGATTCCAAATGAATTAGCGATTGATCAAATGCGTGAAGGTATTGCTGGCCCTAATTTAGATGTGCTGCAGGCGGTATCAAAGGCGTTGCATGAAGATATTGCGACGATGAAAGACTCCATTGAACTATATGTGCATAGTGAAGATAGTTCGCCTGAAAGTGTCAATAAGGTTGGGCAAGAGCTGCAAAAAATTGCAGATACTTTAAGTATGCTTGGTTTGGAAGAGCCCCGAATAGAAGTGATGCGTGAAGTGACTGCCTTGAAAGGATTGTCAGCAGATGAGTTGGAGCATGCAGATGATAGTTTTGTAAAGGTTGCTGAAACACTGATTAAAGTAGAAAGTATCGTTGAAAATTTTGTTAATTATCGCTTCTCCGATAAACCGTTTATTCAGTCAGTGGATGAGGTAGATGAGGCAAACCTTGATTTACGGATTGAAAACAATCAACTTAAAAATATTCAAGTACAGACTATAGCAGAGGCGCTTACTGAATTAGAAGAGGCTAAAAATTCAATTTCGCAAGTATTGTCTTCACCAGAAGATGAAGTAAAACTCGAAGAAACTCAAGATCGTTTTCGTAAAATTATAGGCGCACTGTCAATTCTGCAGTTGGATGATGTGGCTGCGATATTGGAAAATGTTCAAGCTTACCTTATCGGTAGCCAAGCTGCGGAAGAGTTAAGTAGCCAGCCAGAAAAGCTTGACGCACTGGCTGATACTGTTACGAGTGTTGAGTGCTATCTAGAAGCCATTATTGCTAATGAAGATAATCCAAAAGACATCCTCCGTTATGGCATAGAAAGTGTTTCTAGGTTGGTAGGCGCTGAAGCGGTAAATTCGGATTTAGGCGATTCCTTGCAGACGATAGCCGTAAATGAACTTCTTGATGATGAGTCGCTAAATCTTGCTGAAGATAGTCAAATAGGAAAAAAAACACTGAAATTTCTGAAGACAACGGACTAGAAGATCTCAGTGCTACATCTTTAGGTCTCTCCATTGATCCTGAATTATTTGACGAAATCACTGCAGAAGAAAATAAAGCTGAAGTTGAAACGGAAACTGAAGCTGAAGCAAAAATCAAACCTGATGTTCTAAACAATGAAGAATTCTCGATGGATAAGTTTTCATCAGTTGAAGTAGATTCTACAGAAGAGGTGAATGCAGAAACTCTTAGTGAGGACGAGGGAGATGAGCTATCACCTGAATTTGCAGAACTTCAGGAAACTAGTATCAAAGATGCTGAGACCGAGTTAAATTCTTTTATAAGTGAGGCGGAAAGTAAAAACTTAACACTTGACTTAAATGCTGATGATGAAACGTTTGGTGTTGTTGAAGTAGACCTGGAATCCACTAGCTCACTCAAGTTAGATGAAATCGAATATGAGCTGAGTGCTAACAATCAAGCTATAGATCCTAATAATGCTGAAGAGCAGGCGGCCATAGATTTACCTTCTTTGACAAGGTTTGAAGATGATGTGGATAAATCTGAAGCTGCAGATGAGGCGCAACCGCTACCTCCAGAGGTGTTAGAAGAAGAAAGTTTTCCCTATCGCGAACTTGATTCATCCTCTTACGTTATTGTAATAAAGGAGGATGGTGCAGATAAAGAATTACAAGCTTTAAAGCAATCTGCAGATAATGAAATAATTGAAATCTTTATTGAAGAGGCCGAAGAAGAAATAGAAAAAATATCTCGTAATCTTCCTGCATGGTGTGCTAATTCTCAGGATGAAGAAGCTTTGATTACAACGCGACGTTCATTCCATACTCTTAAAGGCAGTGGGCGTTTAATTGGAGCTGAAATTATTGGCGAATTCTCTTGGCAGTTTGAGAGTCTTCTTAACAAAGTGATCGACAATACTTTTGATGTTACTGCAGATCTGTATGGAATACTTAAGCAATCTATTGTGGCGCTTCAACAGCTAATAATTCAACTAAAGTCTGGGCAAACACCCAGCATTGATATTCAAGCGCTTATTGCTTCAGTGCAACATTTTTACACACAGCGCAACAGCATTATTGAAAATGATAATGCAAAAATAGATTCAGATGAAAGTATAAATTCTATTACGACTGAAGAAGTTTTCAGGGCGAGTGCTTTGGAGGACGATAGCTCTGCTGTAGCGATCAAGGTTGAAGATAACATTGTCGTGCAAAATGATGCTACAGAAGCATCTGAAGTTTTGATAGTGATGATAATTTTGATGCTGAACTTAATAAAATCTTTATTGAAGAGGCTGTTCAACATATCTCAATGCTTGAGGCAAGCATTGGTGAGAATAAACACGCGAAAAAACTAATAGTAGATGAAAATGTGCTGCATACACTGCATACACTGCTTGGGTCATCGCGCACCGCTGGAGTGGACGCAATTGCTAAAATTTGCGCTCCCCTCGAGAAATTTTGTCAAGAATGTAATAAGCATTCCCAAGGAGTTGTTGGCGAAAACCTTGATATTGTAAGTAACTGTATTGAATTGTTTAAAAAGGTAATTACAGAATATGGCGACAATCTGAAACTATCTATTGTAGATGTTGAGCTGCTAAAGCAAGTAAACGACTTAGACTGTATAGAGATACCTGTATTGCAAGAAATTGTTGCAACACCAGAAGAACATCAAGAACTAGAAAATATGGAAACGCAACATGTTAGTTTGACCGAAGCTAATACTTCTACAGAAGTTATCACAGATGGTTTGGATTTATATGAAGAAAAAGATGCAGACTTAGTTGGAATATTTCTTGAAGAGGCTAGCGATATATTAACAACTTGTGGTAAATGTTTAGAAAAATGGCAAGCAAATTCTACTGATGAAAATTCAGTATTAGAGCTTCGCCGACAACTGCATACCTTAAAAGGCAGTGCGCGCATGGCTGCCTATGCTAACTTAGGGGATTTCTGTCATGCGCTTGAGTCTGTTGTTATTCCAGTCGCAAAAGGTGAAATTGCAGCGACTGATGGTATGTTTTCATTATTTCAACGCTGTCTTGATTCGTTGTATGGAATGATAGATGACGCAGTCGCACAACGTCCCGTTTATCCCGCCACGAATTTAATTGCTGAATTGAATGAAGCTCGAGTTGGCAATGGCCCTCTCGAGGTTGCAGAAGCAATTAGCGACCAAACTTTTGCGGCATCTGCGAAGAATAAACATATAGAAAAAAATCAGAACGAAGAAAAAACAGTTGTCAAAATTCCAGTTTTGCGCTCAGTGGTAAACCAAGATAAACCGCAAGCTACCCCGCCTGTAATTGCTCCACAGCAGGCAATTCGATTACAAGCAGATATGCTTGATAACTTAGTCAATAATGCTGGCGAAGTGAATATATTTCAGGCTCGTTTAGAACAAGTGAGTAGTGAATACACCACCAGTATTAAAGAATTTGAACAAATTGTTGATCGATTACGTGATCAATTGCGTAATTTAGAAATTGAAACAGAAGCTCAAATTCTTTCGCGACACGCTAATGAATCGCCTGACCGGGAAGATTTTGATCCTTTGGAGCTGGATCGCTATTCGAACATACATCAATTATCTCGTTCACTAGCAGAAAGTGTTAATGATTTATTGAGTGTTAAAGATATTCTTTTTGAGCAAGTGCGCGATTCTGAAATGTTATTACAGCAGCAGCATCGCATAAGTTCGGATTTGCAAGAGGGTTTGATGCGCACACGCATGGTGCAATTTAATCAGCTTGTGCCACGCATGCAACGTATTGTTAGACAAACTGCACGAGAGTTAGGTAAAGATGCGGATTTAAAAGTAATTGGCGCTGATACGGAAGTAGATAGCTCAATATTAAATCGAATTGTAGCGCCACTTGAGCATTTGATACGAAATGCAATCTCACACGGCATTGAAGATAAATCACGACGTGAGGCCTCGGGTAAGCCCAGCATAGGAGTAATATTAATTACCGTGAGTCGCGAAGGTGCTGAAATTGTCATTGATGTTGCAGATGATGGTGCGGGCATAAATCCAGATAAAGTTAAGAAAAAAGCTTTAGAGCTAGGCTTGATAGAAAATGCAGATATCAATGAGCGTGACTTATTGAATTTAATATTAACACCAGGATTTAGTACCGCAGGTAAGGTTACACAAGTGTCTGGGCGTGGCGTGGGAATGGATGTAGTCGTTAATGAATTAAAGCAACTTGGTGGGTTTCTGAAAATAAGTTCAGTATTTGGAGAGGGAGCGAAATTTACAGTCCGTATCCCATTTACTTTAGCGATCGTGCAAGCGTTATTAATTAAATGTGGAGATGAGGTTTATGCTGCGCCGTTAGCAAGTGTTGAAGGTGTAGTGCGATTGTCTACTCATGAATTAAAAGAAAAATACGTAAAAAATAATTCAACTTACCACTATGCTGAGCAAGAATATCGTCTATGTCATTTAGGCACATTGCTTGGTGTGGGCCATCCTCAATTAGATGGCGCTGACAATATATTACCAGTTTTGTTAGTACGTTCTGGCGATACACGTTTAGCCATACATGTAGAGGCAACGTTAGGTAGTCGTGAAATTGTTGTGAAACCATTAGCTTCGCAGTTAAGTCGCTTACCAGCCGTGTCAGGTGCGACAATATTGGGCGATGGTAGTGTGGTACTTATTTTAGATATTCAAGGCTTGATGCGTATGGACGCGATCGAGCAGTTAGAGCACATAGATCAGAGCAATGGCAATACCTCTGAGAATAAAATTCCAACGGTGTTAGTAGTAGATGATTCAATCACAATACGAAAAGTTACGACTCGATTTTTAGAGCGCAATAACTATAAAGTTGTTACAGCTAAAGACGGTATAGATGCTATTCAAGTTTTGCAGGACTTCACTCCTGATATGATTTTGTTAGATATCGAAATGCCGCGCATGGATGGCTATGAATTAGCTACATATGTGAGGAGCACTAAGCGTCTAAAAGATGTGCCGATTATAATGATCACTTCTCGCACGGGCGAGAAACATCGTCAGCGCGCATTGGATATTGGTGTGCAGCAATATCTAGGCAAGCCTTATAATGAAACGGAATTGATATCCAATATAGAAACTGTATTGCATCAAAATGTCATTAGCTGAAACTACAACCTATTCAACGCTTAGTTGCCTGTTGCTGCCATTAAGTGGTTATGATGCATTGTTGCCAAAATCCATAGTCAAAGAAGTTGTATTTAAGCCAAATATACAATTCGCAGAAGACGATAGTGATTGGTTGATAGGAGAGATTGATTGGCAAGACTATATATTGCCGTTAATTTCTTTTGAATTGCTCTGTAATCAATCAAGGGTCAAAAAGTCGGAAAATTTGCGTGTGGTTATTTGTTACGCCGTGGAAAATAATGATGTATTTTCTTACTATGCTTTAGAAGTGCAATCTATACCGCGCCCATTAATTTTAAACAGTCGTGCCCTGCATAATCACGCAGGCATGATGAGCAAGCATTCAGAAGTAATTTCACATCACGTCAAAATTGGAAGCAAGGAATTAGCTATTCCGAATTTTGAAAAGCTAGAATCTATACTTGTTGCTCGCGCAAGCTAAGTAGAGGTTAAGACTGCGTGGCAGCTAGGTCTCCCCACAACAATTGTGCACTCACGATAACGGATATCGCTGCAGTTTCGGTCCGAAGTATGCGTGGGCCAAAAGCCACGGCTTGATAACCCTTTTTAACTGCCATATTGATTTCGGATTGTGTAAGGCCGCCCTCTGGCCCTACTAAAAACCAAACAGAGCGAACAACATCTTGGCTAGAGCGAGTAAGTGGTTGGCCGGCGTTCGTATCTAAAACAAAGCCATGTGTATTTTTGCTTAAATTATCTAAGTTTTCAAATGTGATTATGTCATGCAGAGTAGGTAGTGTGGCGCGCCCGCACTGCTCGCAGGCACTAGTCATAATTTTTTGCCAATGCTGATATTTATTCGTGATTGATTTAGATGAAAGCTTAGTTACTGTGCGTTCGGTCACTAT
>PVMS01018744.1_pt1 | contig 32347 bp, 31 predicted proteins | sample 1853461 | NCBI WGS metagenome assembly PVMS01 (sample SAMN08582032, study PRJNA380276) | Marine sediment metagenome, whole genome shotgun sequencing project. | isolation source: ocean sediment barecode stripped | collected 2017
GATGCCGGCGCCCAGGCAATCTCTGAAGCGTTGCAGGATGCGGGTTTTGAAGGGTCCGGCTATACGCTTCGAGTTGACGATGCCGCATCCGTCGAAGCGCTGATCGAAGCGCTACGCGATGGCCCCGGACTACCCCTGGTACTCATAAATAACGCCGGAGTGACCCGCGATAACCTCTTGCTGCGCATGAAAGAAGAGGAGTGGCAGACTGTTTTCGACACCAATGTCGGCGCCTTGTATCGACTCTGCAAGCCTCTGCTTCGGCCGATGACCAAGGCCCGCTGGGGCCGCATCATAAACCTCAGTTCGGTTGTTGGCAGAATGGGGAATCCAGGACAATCCAACTATGTCGCATCAAAAGCTGCCGTCGAGGGATTCACGCGAGCGCTCGCCCAGGAGATCGGATCGCGATCGATTACCGTCAACGCCGTCGCGCCCGGATTCATAGAAACGGATATGACTGACGATCTCACGGACGACCAGAGAACCGCGATGCTGGCCCGAATTCCGCTCGGGCGGATGGGCCGGGTAGAGGACGTCGCCGCTGTGGTGTCGTTTCTCGCGAGCGACGGAGCTGCCTACATCACCGGCGAGACCTTGCAGGTGAACGGCGGCTTGTACATGGGCTGAATTCCTGGACGGGCAAACGCCGAGGTGCTTGCTTGTATAGGGTATGGACGATCTATAAACTACGCGCTGCCCTGCTGCGGCGTACCGGATATACGGAGAAGGCGATAACATGAGCAGTGTTGAAGAACGCGTGAAGAAGCTGATCTGTGAGCAGTTAGGCGTCAAAGAAGAAGAAGTAAAAAGCGAAGCATCGTTCGTCGAAGACCTCGGCGCGGATTCACTCGACACCGTCGAGCTGGTGATGGCGCTCGAGGAGGAATTCGAAACCGAAATTCCGGATGAGGAAGCCGAGAAGATCACCACCGTCAAAGACGCGGTCGATTACATCCTCGCACACCAATAGCGCGCGGCCGTTCGAAACGGGACGCTCCGAAGCAGAACGCGAATGAGCAAACGGCGAGTCGTAATCACCGGACTGGGGATGCTTTGCCCCATCGGCAACACGGTAGGCGAATCCTGGTCCAACGCGCTGGACGGCGTCAGTGGCGCAGCGCCCATTGAAACCTTCGACACGTCGAAGCACTCGGTCACCTTCAGCGCGCCGGTCAAGAACTTCGATGTCACGCAGTACATGGATCGCAAGGAAGCACGTCGAGTCGACGCGTTCATCCAGTATGGCATGGCGGCCGGGACCCAGGCGGTACGCGATGCCGGGCTGGAAGACGCACCCGACCTTGACCGCATCGGCGTCGCCATAGGTTCGGGTATTGGCGGGATCATCACCATCGAAGACACCCACAGCGTACTGCTCAAGAGCGGTCCACGCCGGGTTTCGCCGTTCTTCGTGCCGGCCAGCGTCATCAACATGATCTCCGGGAATCTGTCCATCAAGTTCGGCTTCCGCGGTCCTAACATCGCAATCTGCACCGCCTGTACTACCGGCACGCACAACATCGGGTTCAGCGCACGGATGATCCAGTACGGCGAAGCGGACGTCATGGTCGCCGGGGGCGCCGAGATGGCAACCTCACCGGTGACCGTGGCCGCATTTGCATCCATGAAAGCCCTTTCGACCCGCAACGATGACCCGGAACGCGCCAGTCGGCCGTGGGACCGGGACCGTGATGGGTTCGTGCTCGGAGACGGCGCCGGGGCGGTCGTGCTGGAAGAGTACGAACGTGCCAAAGCGCGGGGGGCCAATATCTACGCCGAACTGATCGGATTTGGCATGAGTGGCGATGCCTTTCACATCACCGCACCGCCGGACGATGGCCACGGCGCGGTGGCGGCCATGAACAACGCCCTGCGCGATGCCGGAATAGGGGCCGCGGATGTCGATTACGTCAACGCCCACGGTACATCGACTCCGCAGGGCGACGTTGCGGAAACCAACGCCATCAAGCAGGTGTTCGGCGCGGACACCCGAGTGCCGGTCAATTCGACCAAGTCCATGGTTGGGCACCTGCTCGGGGCGGCGGGCGCCGTGGAAGCGGTATTCACCATACTTGCGATCAAAAACGACGTGTCACCGCCAACCATCAACCTGGACAACCCCAGCGACGATTGCGACCTGGACTATGTCCCCAATGAAGCGCGCCAGATGACCGTCGACAGCGGATTATCAAACTCCTTCGGCTTCGGCGGCACGAACGGAACGCTGATTTTTCGCAAGGTCTGAAGCTTGGCTACCCGGCTTCGGCTAAGCATCATCGGTCTTGGCGGTGTCGTGGTGCTGCTGGCGGCCGGCGCGGGTCTGGCCTTCCACACACTGCATCGGCCGCTCACCGTGACGCCCGACACCCGGGTCATCGTCGCTGAGGGCGAGAGCTTTACCGCCATCGCGCGACGCCTGGCCAAACGCGGCATCCTTTCGGATCCCCGACCGATTACCTGGTACGCCCGTGCGACCGGCGCGGCGCGGCAGGTACGCAGCGGCGAATTTTCTTTAGGGTCCGCGACCACCCCACTGGATTTGCTCGATGTTCTGCGGTCTGGTACCCCGGTGCAACACGAAGCCCGATTGCTGGAAGGGTGGACGCTGCGCCAGACACTCGCCTATCTCGCGGAGCTGGATACGCTGCGCCATTCCCTCGCCGACACCCCACAATCGCAATTGATGGCGGCGCTGGGCCTGGAATCCCAGACCGCCGAAGGTTGGTTCTTTCCAGACACCTACCGCTTTGCACGTGGCACGCAGGACGTTACGGTGCTGCGCACCGCGCATCGGAAGATGCAGCAGGAACTCGATCGGGTGTGGCAAGACCGCGACGAAGGTCTGCCATACTCACATCCTTATCAGGTGCTGATCATGGCGTCGCTGATCGAGAAGGAAACCGGTCTGGAGGCGGAGCGGGCAAAGATCGCGCGGGTGTTTACTTCACGTCTGGAGCAGGGCATGCGACTGCAGACCGACCCCCACCGTGATCTACGGGCTCGGCGAGGCCTTCGATGGGAACCTGACCCGCGCGCACCTGAACCAGGATGGCCCCTACAACACCTATCGGCGGGCGGGGCTGCCGCCCACTCCGATCGCGCTGCCGGGGTTGCGTTCGCTGGAAGCTGCCGTCCATCCCGACCCGGGAACTTACCTCTATTTTGTAGCCCGAGGCGACGGTAGCAGCCAGTTCTCCACAACGCTGGATGAACACCTGGCGGCCGTCCGCCGTTACCAGCTAAACCGCTGATGATGGATCGATCAACCGGCAGATTTCTGACGCTCGAGGGGTCCGAGGGCGCAGGCAAGAGCAGCAATCTCGACATCGTCGTCGCGACGCTCCGCGACTGCGGGATTGACGTGACAACCACCCGCGAACCCGGTGGCACTCAGGTAGGCGAATCAATTCGCGAACTGCTGCTGGCGGTACGCGATGAACGCCTGGATGACCTCACCGAGCTGCTGCTGATGTTTGCCGCTCGCGCGCAGCACCTGGCCGCGAAGATCCGGCCGATGCTCAGCGCCGGGACCTGGGTGGTGTGTGACCGCTTTACCGACGCCACCTACGCCTATCAGGGCGGCGGCCGCGGGATTGACGCAGCCTCGATCGCGCTGCTCGAGAAGCTCGTGCATGGCGACCTGCAACCGGATCTCACGCTTTATCTGGACGTGCCTGTCGATGTCGCCTTCCGGCGCATTGCCGAACGTGACCTCGACCGGATTGAGCGCGAGGAGCGCGCTTTTTTCGAACGGGTCAGAACGAACTACCTGGAGCGCGCAGAGTGCGAGGATCGCATTCAAGTCATCGACGCATCGGCGAGCCTCGAAACGGTGGCTGCGGCGGTGGAGCAGGCAATTAGACGATTCGTGGCCTCCCAGCCGTGAGTGGAGCCGTGAATGCCTCCGTGAACGAACTGCCTCCCTGGCTGCAGGATGCGCTGAATCGCGCTCGCGGATCCCTTGCCCAGGGTCGCCTCGCCCATGGATTGCTCTTGTACAGCCCTCCGGGTTGGGGGGAGGCACGGCTTGCCAATGCTCTGGCGTTGCTGCTGCTCGAGCAGCCGCCGGAGCGCGACGCCGCAACCCTCGCGCACCCCGACCTGCGCTGGCTCGCACCGGAGTCGGCACGCGCCCAGATCAAAATAGACGAGATTCGCAGCATCAACGAGTTTGCGGTCCGCACCCCTCAGATTGCGCCACGTAAGGTGGTGGTCATCGCCCAGGCGCACCGGATGAATGCCCATGCAGCCAATGCCCTGCTGAAAACCCTGGAGGAGCCGCGCGGTGCGTGCTACCTGTTGCTTACTACCACGGCGCTCGCCGAACTGCTGCCCACCATTCGCAGTCGCTGCCAGTTGCTGCCCATCAAGCCGGCCACCGAAGAGGTCGCCCGCGCGTGGCTCGACTCTCAGCTAGAGGGGGTAGACGCCCAACACGCACAGCAGCTGGCTTTCGAGTACGGGTTCGCCGCGATCGAAGTACTCGAGGCGTTGCAGCGTGAGGAGCAGCCGCTGCTCGATGAGTTGACTGCAGTGCGGCGCGGTCGCCTCGAGGTGCTCACCCTGGCCGGACGCTGGTCCAGACTCGACGTCGATTGCCTGCTCGCCCGCTGGATGCGCTACGCCCGAGCGTTGCAGCAGCCCGATCCGGCGGACCTGGATCCGAGCCTGGCGCCACTCGCCGGCCCGAGCACGGCGCAATGGCAGGACTGCGTCGACCAGCTGCTGGAGGCTCGCGCGGCGATCCGCTCGACCAGCAATCCCAACGCCCGGCTGATGCTCGAAGGCCTGCTGCTGCACTGGCGCGAAATGTTCGCGGCTTCGTGACCAACGTCACATTCTGACCGTTTGACTTCACTGACTGAGAACACGATCATCCGACGGTACCCCGGCCCATGTAGAGTGGTAAGCGCGCCACTACTTACGCCAAGAGGGCGTGACCGGCGAAGTACACATAGCGAGTATCCATGGCAGCTCGACGCGGCACCCGAAACGGAATTCTGTCCCTGGCCATCAAGGACGCGGCGGTACTGTATGCCGCCTACATGCCTTTCGTGCGCAACGGCGGGTTGTGCATACCCACCAAGAAAGAGTACGTACTGGGCGACGAGGTGTTCATGCTGCTCAATCTCATGGATGAGTCGGAGAAGATTCCGGTGGCCGGCAAGGTCGTCTGGATGACCCCGAAAGGTGCTCAGGGAAACCGCGCGGCAGGCATCGGGGTACAGTTCAACGACCAGGACGATGTTGCGCGCACCAAGATCGAGACCTATCTCGCGGGCATTCTGACCTCGGATCGCCACACTCACACGATGTAGTGCCCCCCCCTCTGTTAGCTGAAGGTTAGCCGACAGTTAGCTGAAGTCCTCCTCCCCGAGTTATCAGCAGCCTGATCATTGGATCAGCTCCCTGCGCAGAAAATCGAGCATGGTCTGGTAACGATGAATGGCCACATCGGGTTCGGCCAGTGCGTGTTTTGCACCGGGATAGGTCATCATCTCAAAGCGCTGATGTCGATCCTGCAGGGCCTTGAACAGCAGGGTGCTGTGGCTGAACAGCACGTTGTCGTCGGCCATGCCGTGAATCACCAGCAGCGCGCCTTCGATGCCCTCGAGCTGCTCGATGACGTTGCTCGCGGCGTAGCCTTCCGGATTGGCATCAGGCATGCCCAGATAGCGTTCCGTGTAGTGCGAATCATAGAGCCGCCAATCGGTGACGGGCGCGATCGATATGCCGCAACGAAACATACCGGCCCCCCGCGCCAGACACAGTAACGTCAGGTAGCCCCCGTAGCTGTGACCCAACACGCCGATGCGGCTGGCATCGACCCAGTCCAGCGAGCGCAGGTAGTCGACGCCGCGCAACTGGTCCGTGACCTCGAGCTCGCCCAGCCGGCCGTAGAGTGGGTCTTCGAAAGCCTTGGCTCGATTGCCGCCGCCGCGATTGTCCAGTTCGAAGGTCGCGACCCCGGCCCGGGCGAACAGCTGCAGGGTCAGCGGCGCCCACTCGTTGCGCACCCGTTGCACCCCGGGCCCGCCATAGACGTTCACCAGCACCGGGTAGCGCCTGCTCGAATCGAATCCAACCGGCAGGGTCAACCGGAAATGCAATTGCTGGCCGTCTTGCGCCTCCAGGGTGCCCAGTTGGGGGGCAACGTGGGCGTCGAGAAAGCCATGATACGGATGACCTTCGGCCAACGCATTCGGAGCCGGGCGCGCACCGGATTCGCTACCGAATGAACGTAAGCAGAGGTCTGGTGGTTGCGACAGGCTGGTCAGGCGGTCTGCCCAATGGCGACCGTTGGCACTGATCACGACGTCGTGCCAGCCGGACTGATCCGTCAGTCGTTGCGCATCGCGACCGTCATACCAGACCTGAAAGAGGTGCTGTTCGGTCGCTGCGTCACGCCAACCGAGCACCATCGCAAACGCAGCTTCCGCGTGGACGATCGCATTCACGCGCCCTCGGCCCTCGGTCAGTTGAGCCACCCGGCCACCTCGGTCAGCAGCTCGGTAGAGATACAGGTGCTGATGACCATCACGCTCCGAGGTCCACAGAAAGTCCTCGCTTTCCGGCAGAAATCGAAGATTGTCGTGCAGGTTCACCCAGGTGGCGTGCTGCTCGACCAGCGGTGTGTCCAGCCATTCACCGGTGAACGAGTATCGTTTCAGCGCCAGCCGGGTCTGGTCCCGGGACTGGGCTTGTACCCATATGCCGCTTGTCGTGACCTGCACTCGGGCGAGATAGTCATCCGGTGCGTCCGCCCAGGCCACCTCATGGTGCGTGGCGCCGGCACAATCGAAGCACCAGAGCGTGACCCGCGCGTTGTCGGCGCCGGCGTATGGATAGCGCTGCGCGAACGCCTGCAACCCGGCGCCAGTGAACTCGTAGCGATAGGTCTGCGCGACGCTCCGGTCATCGACCTTGGCATAGACCAGCCACCGGTCGTCGGGGGAGAACCAGTAACCTTCGAAGCGATGCATCTCCTCCTGAGCGATGAACTCCGCCAGGCCGTTGCTGATTCCGTCGCCGGCGTCGTCGGTGATGTGTTGTTCAACGTCACTGTCGAATCGGCGCACGTGAAGATCCCCAGCGCGCACGAACGCAAACGCTTCACCCGACGGAGACAGCCGAATGTCGGTCTGGCGGGTGCCGTCCGGGGTCAACCGGCGCAGGTCGCCAGTCGTCGAATCGAGGAGCAGCGCGGCACCATCGGCAACGATCAACAGCCGCCGCGAATCAGGCAACCATGCATAACTGGTGACGCCGCCGCTGAACGCACGTTTGCGTTCCCGCTGGGCGCGTTCCTCGTCGGTCATGTCCGCAACCGCGGTTACCCCCAGCGAGGTCGTGTCCAGCAGTGAGGTGATCCCATCGCCGTCCAGCTCGCAGGCGTACAGGTTCAGCCGATTCAGATCGTTGGGAGCCGTCGCAAGGTAGCTGACGCGCTCGCTATCCGGCGAAAACTGGACATCCTGAGGGACCTGGCCACTCAGCGAGGGCTCGCTGAACAACCGCTCGAGAAACGCATCAGTCACTGCTTGACGCTTTCACTCGTTCAACATCCGGGTACGGCCGCGGCAAATGCGTCGCGGGTCAGATTCTCGACCCGTTGTTCGCCGATGTGGACGTTGTCTTCGATCCTGATCCCGCCATAGGGCCTGAGTTCATCGACGGCGCTCCAGTTCACCAGTGCCGCCGATGGCTGCTCGCGCAGCGCCTCCAGAAGCATCGGAATGAAATAGATTCCCGGCTCGATGGTGAACACCTGACCCGCCTCGATGGTCCGGGTCAACCGCAGTGCAGGATAATTGGCCGGGGGCGGCCGTATGCCCCCGTCGACCGACACCAGTTGCCCGCCAACGTCGTGCACCTGCACACCGAGCAGATGCCCGAGTCCGTGCGGAAAGAACGTTTCGGTCAAGCCCGCGGCCAGCACGGCCTCTTCGGTTCCCAGCAGAACCCCGGCCTCGACCAGAATCCCGGCCACCTTCCGATGCATGGCCGCATGCACCGCCACGTAGTCCTGGCCAACCGCCAGGTCTCCGATCAATTCCTGCTGGGCCCGATCCAGGCGCGCTACCAGATCGGCGAACAGCGTGCCCGGGCGTTTCGCGTAGGTTCGCGTGATGTCGCTGGCGTAGCCTCGATAACGGCCCCCCGCATCGATCAGCAGACTCAACACTTCATCGGGCAGGGACCTTTCCTGGTGCTGGTAGTGCAGCACCCCCGCGTGCTGGTTCAGCGCGACGATGTTGCCGTAGGGCAGATTTGATTCATTCTGCTGTGAGGCGAGCAGGTAAGCCTGATGGATCTCGAACTCGCTGGCGCCGCTGTCGAACGCCGCCCGGGCGGCGACGTGCCCGCGCACGCCGATCTGCGTCGCCCGGCGCATGCAATCCAGTTCGAATGCGGTCTTGCGTGCCCGGCCGAAATGCAGCTGGTTGAGCAGATGATTGGGGTTCTTCTCGGCAATCGGGAGATTGTCGTCCGCGGGCTCCAGTTCGCCGATGAATGCCGCCCGGTTGATCCGTTCGACGTCGGCGTAAACCTGCCGGGTCAGCTCATCGACGTCTTCGTATATGTGAATATCAAAGTGGCCTCCAACCTCAGGCACCCCGGCCGGTTGGTGCCAGTAGTCGCGTTCCTGGTGAAAGTACAGTCTCGGGACCTCGCCCGGGCGGATCAGCAACATCGCGTGCTGGCAATCATCACCGGGCAGCCACTGCGCAAAATGGGGGTTGGCGCGGAACGTCGGGCCGTGGTCGTCAAGGAAGTACGAACGCGTCTGGCCGGCCCCGATCAGCGCCGCATCCATACCGGTCGCTTCCAGCGCGTCCTGCCAGCGTCGTGCGAGCTCGTCCAAGTGTTCGGCATAAAGATCGGTCATCGTCCGAGGTTCCCCGACTGGAAAAGGAATTCTAGCCCGGACGGTGCGCCGGTGCGTATCCCGCACTTCTGAGGATGCACGCCGGGAGAAGATCGTGCTATACATGGTGTTGCCTCGGCACCCGAGGCTTCCCTTAAGTGAATCGCAGTTTGGAGGATAGATGCAGTCGTTCGCATACGCTGCCCCGGAGACAGTGGAGCAGGCAATCGCCGTTCTCCAGGAGCACAGCCAAGCCGGTAAACCGGTGCAAATTCTTGCAGGTGGAACCGACCTGCTGGTGCAGATTCGTGTAGTCGACAGCTCCGCTCGGACAATCGTCGACGTCAAGAAGCTGCCGGAAACCAACCGGCTGGAGATCGGCACGTCAGAAATATACGTCGGTGCCGCGATCCCAGCCGCCGCCCTGACCGCCAACGCCGAACTGAAAGCACGCCTGCCTGGGTTGGTCGAGGCCATCGATCTGATCGGTTCAACTCAGATCCAGGGGCGCGCCTCGTTGGGCGGCAACCTCTGCAACGCATCGCCCGCCGGCGACACGATACCCGCGCTGCTCGTGAATCGGGGCCGGTGCCAGATTGCCGGACCGGACGGCACCCGCGAATTGCCGGTGGAAGAATTCGTCACCGGAGTGGGGACCAATGCCCTGGGTGAGGGCGAATTGCTGCTCGGCATCAGCTTTCCCACGCCGGCCACCGGAACTGCGGATGCCTACCTGCGCTTCATACCGCGTTCCGAAATGGACATCGCGGTGGCCGGAGCCGGCGTCAGCGTGACGCTGGACGAGAACGGAACCTGCACCACGGCGAGAGTCGCAATTGGCGCCGTGGCCCCAACCGCATTGCTGGTAACTGCGGCCGCCGACGCACTGATGGGAACGCCCCTCGATGACGAGGCACTTGCCGCAGCCGGCGCTGCCTGCACGGCCGCGTCATCCCCGATCTCCGACAAACGCGGCACCGCGGACTACCGCCGCAAAGTTGTCGCCGTCCTGTGCAAACGAGCCGCCGCTATTGCGGCTGAACGCGCCCGAGGAAGCTACTGATGAGCAAGACTCACGTCACCACCACAATCAATGGCGAACGCCGGGAGTTTCTCTGTGAACCCCAGCAATCGCTGCTCGACGTGCTGCGCGACGAGCTGCAACTGACCGGCACTAAGGAAGGCTGCGCGACGGGCGACTGCGGGGCTTGTTCAGTGATGCTGGACGACCGCCTGGTGTGCGCCTGCCTGGTGCTGGGCGTGGAAGCCGAAGCCAAGTCGATCGACACCATCGAAGGCATTGCCAGCGACGACGGTCTGCACCCGCTGCAGGAGAAATTTCTCGAGCATGCAGCGCTGCAGTGCGGCGTCTGTACGCCCGGGTTCATCGTTGCCGCCAAAGCGTTGCTGGACACCAACCCGGATCCGGATGAGGAACAGATCCGTTACTGGCTGGCCGGAAACCTGTGCCGCTGTACCGGGTATGACAAGATCATCCGCGCGGTTCAGGATGCCGCGCAAACCATGCGAGGAGAAGCATCATGAGCGAAGCCGTCGAACGGGACTTCAAAGTGATCGGTAGTCGTCCGATTCGGCCCGATGGGATTGACAAGGTAACCGGCCGCGCCGCGTTCGGCGCGGACCTCAACCTGCCTGGCATGCTGCACGGCGTGGTGTTGCGATCGCCCCATGCACATGCGCGCATCAAGTCCATCGACACCTCCAAAGCAGAGGCTGTGGAAGGAGTCTATGCCGTGGTCACCGGCGCAGATTTCCCGAACGCCTCTGAAACCGAGGACCCGGCCCTCTCGGCGAACGTCATGGCGCGGGACAAGGCGCTGTATCACGGCCATGCAGTGGCCGCCGTAGCCGCAACCAGTACGGCTGTCGCCAATGCTGCAGCCGCCCTCATCGAGGTCGACTACGAGGTGTTGAAGCCCGTGCTCAGCCTCGACGAAGCGATGGCCGACGGCGCCACGATCATCGACGACCAACTGCGCACCGCCGGGGCGGATGAAGCATCGGACACCCCCACCAATATCGCCCAGTTCATGCGCCTGGATCGTGGCGACGTGGAGCAAGGCTTCGCCGAGGCCGATGTCATCGTGGAAGGGGAGTTCGCTACCCCGACCGTGCATCAAGGCTACATCGAGCCCCACGCCTGCGTTGTGAACATCAATGAAGGCGGCCAGGCGACCATCTGGTGTTGCACCCAGGGACACTTCGACGTCCGCTCGCTCACCGCGAAAGTGCTCAACATCAACGTCGCCGACCTGCGCGTAACCGCCAGTGAGATCGGCGGTGGGTTCGGCGGCAAAACCACCATTTACCTGGAACCGGTTGCCATTGCGATGTCCAGCAAAGCGCACCGACCGGTGAAGATGACCATGACCCGCGACGAGGTATTTCGCGCATCGGGGCCGGCGTCCGCGACCAAATCGAGGATCAGGATTGGCGCCAAATCCGACGGCACCCTGACGGCCTTGCAGGCCTGGATCGGCTACGAGGCGGGCGCCTTTCCCGGCGGTCCTCTGGCGCCTGGCCTGATGTGTGTCTTCGCCCCATACGATGCACCGAACTTCCTCATCGAAGGGGTAGACGTGCTGGTCAACAAACCCAAGGTTGCCGCCTATCGCGCACCCGGTGCACCACAGTCCATGTATGCCGCCGAATGCCTGATGGACGAACTGGCGCGCAAGCTGAAGATGGATCCCATCGATCTGCGCATGTTGAACGCGGTCGAAGAAGGCTCAACCGCAACCTACGGACCGAAGTTCAGGGCGATCGGCTTCAAAGCGTGTCTCGAGGCGGCCAAGGCGCACCCCAATTACACGCGCCAACTGGCCGAAGGGGAGGGCCGGGGCATCGCCGCCGGCTTCTGGTTCAACGCAGGTATGCAATCCAGCGCGGAAGTCCACGTCAACGAAAACGGCACAGTGACCGTAATCGAGGGCAATCCGGACATCGGCGGCTCGCGAGCCTCCATGGCGTTGATGGCAGCCGAAGAACTCGGCGTACCCTACGAACAGATCCGGGTCATCGTGGCCGACACCGAAAGCGCCGGCTACACCAATGTAACCGGTGGCAGCCGCGTCACCTTCGCCACGGGCATGGCGGTGATCGAGGCTTCCCGGGACATCATTGCCCAACTCAAACAGCGTGCCGCGGCAACCTGGGGCATCGAAGAAGACCTGGTCGAATGGGAAGGCGGCCAGGCCGTCCCGAAGCCCGGGGTCAATGCGGATGTCGAACCGCTGAGTCTGGCCGACATCGCCGGCAACGCCGGCCGAACCGGCGGCCCGCTGCTGGGGCGCGCATCACTTAACGCGCGCGGCGCGGGACCGGGGTTTTCGATCAACATAGCGGACGTCAAAGTCGATCGGGACACAGGCAAGGTCGACGTGACTTCTTTTACCGCAATCCAGGATGCCGGCAAGGCAATCCACCCCAGCTATGTCGAAGGTCAGATGCAGGGCGGCGCGGCCCAGGGAATCGGCTGGGCGTTGAACGAGGAGTACGTCTACGATGCGGACGGCGTTCTGGAAAACGCCGGATTCCTCGACTATCGCATACCGGTGGCATCGGATCTGCCGATGATCGACACCCAGATCATCGAAGTCCCGAACCCAACGCATCCCTATGGCGTGCGCGGTGTGGGCGAGACCCCGATCATCGCGCCGCTCGCGGCAGTAGCCAACGCCGTCAGAGACGCCACCGGACTCCGTATCGGCGAATTGCCACTGTCACCGCCGCGCGTCCTGGACGCGCTCGACGCCGCGGAGGACTGATCGGGGCCGATGGCCAGGGTATTGATACCGGAACACCTGGCCTCGGTGACGGACAACGTACGCGAGGTGGAGGTCATCGCCTCCACGTATCGCGAACTCGTACATAAGCTCGACGAGCTTTTTCCTGGCGCTGAAGAAGCCATCATGGGAAAGGTCGCCGTCGCCATCGACGGCGACATCATCCACGACCCGTTTCTGGATCCGCTGGAAGCAGACTCCGAGGTTTGCTTTTTACATAGGATCGAGGGCGGTTAGGTGTTTGTGGCACTCTTTTAGACGCTCAAGGACGGTGGCTTCGTTCTGTGTCGGTCGCGCTATATCCGGTGCCGGGCGTCAACATCCTACAATCCGGCGCCCATCTGGTGCCGGGTGTCAACATTCGGTGCCGAGAGTTTGCCGCCGACGCTCGAATGTTGACGCCCGGCACCAGATGTCGGCACCAGATGTGAATGTTGACACCCGGCACCGGATTCTTCCCAGCTCTATCCCGGACGCCTTATCCGGGGCCTTTAACCGCTTCCCAGCGAAACCCCTGGTCGTGCGGGGTGACCCGCATTGCGAGGAAGCGGTTGTGGGCGGCCAATAGTCCCTCCCACAGGGCGATCCAGGATGCAGCTACGGCGTCGTGAGCGCCATCCGGGAACATGCGCCAGGTGCGCTGCTCGACCGAGCCGTCTTCCAGGCGCACCTCGTCGCCATGGGCCGCCAGCAGCGTCGCAAGCATGGTCAGGAAACTCGACGCGGAATCGTCTTCGATGTCCAAGGTTGCCGCAATGTCCCGATAGCTGTGCATACCGATCTGCAGCCCGCTGATCCGACCGAGGTAGCGCGCCTCTTCCGGTCCTACCAGCTCGGTGAGCACGGGCAGCGCGTTGCGGATGTATTCCATCGAATAGTTGCGGTACGCCTTGGCGCGGCGTTCTTCGGGCCAGGCCTGTAGATCGAGCGCCGGCAGATCCCGAGGGTCGATGTACGGACACGTCTCGTCGGGCGCGAAACGAAGCCGCTCGTGCGCTTCGAGCGGCGCTGGAAATTCGCGATAGTAGCCCTCGAGACCGGGCTGGCCATCCACCGTGGTCTTGGTGCAGACGAAGCCCAGGTTCGGGTTGCCCAGCGTGACGCCATTGTGGGCATGCCAGCCGCGCAGCATGGCCCGGTTGACTTCGGTCGGGATGGCGCACAGCGCGGTGCCCATCCAGATCCAGCGCGGTGGGGGGTAGCGGACCCAGGCCTTGGTGTCAGACTCCTCAAGGTATTCGACGCTGACGCCACCGAGCTGGTTGGAAAAATAATGGTACTTCGCTGCGGCCACGGCGTGGGGTTCGTCGCTCAGACCCAGCTTCTGAAGACCGGGCAGGAACCGCTCCAGGTGCTGGCGGCGAAACAGCTGAAAAACGAACTCTTCCGCGAGCCGCGCGTCACGCCTGCTCAGAATCGTTAGCACCAGGCCGGTGATCCAGGAGTGATAGAGGCCTGCCAGCGCCTCCACGGCACTCGAGTTGGAATTGGAGTTGGTCATGTCCGATCCTTGCTCCCCTGCCTCTCTTGCATTGGTTCTCGGTATCATGTTCGCAAACATCGACCCGGAAAAGACATGCCCAACGTCGTCATCGTCGGTGCAGGGAGCCTCGAGTTCTCGAGCCGCCTGAGCGCCGACCTGTTGTCCTTCCCCGCCCTGGCGCGAACCCACTTCGCATTGGTCGACGTGGATCCGGAGCGACTGGAGTTCGCCGGCCGCATCCTTGAACGGATCTTCCGCGAGGGCGGGTATCAGCAAGCAAGCTATTCCGTGCACGCGGACCGTGGCGACGCCTTCGAAGAAGCCGACTACGTGATCATCAGCATTCTAGTCGGCGGGTATCCGGCGATAGCGTCGGAGATCGACATACCCAGACGCTACGGCGTGGATCAAGCGATCGGCGACACGCTGACGCCCGGCGGAATCATGCGTTGCCTGCGGACTTTGCCGGAGCTGTGCGCGATTGCCGACGACGTCATGACCCATTGCCCCGATGCCTGGGTGCTGAACTACACCAACCCCATGGCGATGCTGTGCTGGGGCATGAAGCGGGCGCAGCCCGATCTCAACCTCGTGGGCCTCTGCCACTCGGTACAGCACACCAGCGAGGGCTGGGCGCGGCGCCTGCGTCGTCCGATCAGCGAGATCGAATTCGAATGTGCAGGGCTGAATCATCAGGCCTGGTTGCTGGATTTTAGGCATAACGGCGTAGATCTTCTTCCAGAAATCAGAATGTTAGCCCTGGAACCTCGAATTTGGCGAAAGGATACGTCGCGCATGGAATACATCAAACACTTCGGCTATCCGGTAACCGAAGCAAGCGGCCACAACTCCGAGTACGGCGCTCCGATCATTCATGCTATGGAGACCGACGCCCGCACCACGATCCACGGCAATGTGATGAATGAAGGACTGATCGATAACCTGGCCGGGGATGCCTGCGTGGAGGTGGCCTGCAATGTGGACGGTTCTGGAATCAAGGCGCGTCGCTTCGGTGAGCTTCCAACTCATCTGGCGGCAATCAATCAGAACCAGATCAACGTGCAGCGCCTCGCCGTCGACGCGGCAATGACGGCGGATCCCGAACGGGTTTTTCAGGCGATGGCGATGGATCCGCTCACCGGGGTGGTGTGCAGCCTGGATGAGATTCGCGCACTGACCCGGGACCTGCTGGAGGCGCACCGGCCCTGGTTGCCCGCCTTCGACAATCGTCCGCTGGCAGACCAGCCGGTGTTGGCCGAAACACGGTCCGGCTGATGCCAAAACTGGTGAATCTCGGCTCGCTGTGCATCGACAACGTCTACACGGTTCCGGCGATCGCCCAAGCCGGAGAGACGGTCGCCTCGCTGGACTATCAGCAGCACCCGGGCGGCAAAGGCCTGAATCAGTCGCTGGCCGCGGCGCGTGCGGGACTGGATGTCGTGCACGTCGGCTGCGTGGGCAGCGACGGTGCCTGGCTTGCGGAGGTGCTGGCATCGGCCGGAGTCGCGATCGACGGGATCCGGGTCAGCGAAACGCAGTCCAGTGGCCATGCAGTGATCCAGGTCGATTCCGGCGGGCGGAACGCGATCGTGATCGTGGGCGGTGCCAACCGGTCGTTGGAACAGCGCGATCTGGAGCGCGCACTCAGCGCGATAGAGGAGGGCGATTGGCTATTAATTCAAAATGAAATCAATGATATAGAACACATACTCAATGTGGTCTCCAAGTTACCTGTAGCCGTCGCCTTCAACGTTGCGCCCGCCGACGAGCGGGTTGTCGACTACCCGCTGGGTGGGGTCGACCTGTTGATTGTCAACGAAATCGAAGCGGCCGCACTGACGAATGGCGCCGCGCCAGCGGATGCGATGGATCTGCTGTGCACGCGCTATCCGACGTGTCACGTGGTGTTGACCTGTGGTGCGCAGGGGTTGCGTTACGGCCGCGGCGATGAGCGGCTCGAACTGCCGGCGTTGCCCGTCGACGCAATCGATGAAACAGCTGCGGGCGATGCGTTCATCGGCTATCTGATGCACGGTTGGTTAACTGGGCATGGCACCGCCGAGGCGCTGGCCTGGGCAAGCGCCGCAGGCGCTTTGGCGGTCACGGTTGCCGGTGCGGCCACCTCGATCCCGGCAGCAGCGGACGTGGCCACGTTCCTCCATGATGCGCGTTGATGGCGAAATCAGCCAGGCGGATCCTCGAGCGGAATACCGACAGCCGAGCGTAGCTCGCTGAGGGTTTGCTCCTCGGTCTCCACCTTGATGGTGGTCATGCCGAGCGCCCTGGCAGGTTTCAGATTGATCCCCAGGTCGTCAAGAAAGACGGCTTCGGACGGTTCGATTGCCAACTTCTGACAGGCCAGCAGGTAGAACTGTGGGTCCGGTTTGCGGATTCCTTCCTTGCTGGATTCGATCACCACATCGAACACCTCCATCACCGCTTCGATCTGGACGGCGCGTGCGGTGGAACGTGCCATGCCGGGCCCTTGGCCAGCTTTGACGTTGTTGGTCAAGCAGGCGACTTTGTAACGCGCTTTACACGCGTGCAGGGCGTCCACCATCCGTGGCCGCAGCTCACCGCTGAGCAACTCGATGACCTGACGACCACCAATCGGATGACCGGCCGCACTCGATTCATCACGGAACGCCGCATCGAACGCCTCGACGGAGATGCGGCTCGACTCGAACTGGGCCCAGGCATTGGTCGTTGGGTTGGTGGCGTTGATGCCCCGGATGAAGTCGATAGGGATGCCGTGTTCGGCTTCGAATCGGTTGAAAGCTTCGAAAGGGCTGGTAGTGAGCACCCCGCCGAAATCCCATAGCACGGCCTTGATCATGTCAGGAAGCCTCCGATGATTTGTCGATTGTTCTAATCGGGCTGCTGGTCGAGCAGAACGAACGATGGTAACTGTCTATGGCGTTGGATGTGAACTCGAGAGGGTGCTGTCGTAAACTCCTGCACGCAGGAGTTTTCTGGAAGAAGAGAAGTAGGCATGGACATCGAAGGCGGAGTCGCAATCATCACGGGATCATCGTCCGGGGTGGGCGCCGCCTGCGCCGTCCAACTCGCGCAGCGCGGTTGCCATGTAGTCATCAATTACGCACACAACGAGCAGGGCGCGCGCGCGACCGAAGAGCGCTGTCAGGCCGAGGGCGTGGAGACGCTGGTGGTGAAGGCGGACATCGCGACCGATGAGGATTGTCGTCGCATGGCAACGGCGGCGGACGAGAAATGGGGTCGAATCGATGCGCTGGTGAACAACGCCGGCACCACCAAGTTCGTCGCCCACACCGACCTCGAGGGCTTGAGCAAACAGGACTTCCTGGACATCTACTCGGTCAACACCGTGGGGGCGTACCAGATGGTCCGCGCCGTAGCCCCGGCGATGCAACGCGGCGGTCGCGGCAGCATCGTCAACGTCGCCTCCGTGGCCGCGGTCATGGGCATCGGTAGCTCTATTGCCTATGCCGCCTCGAAAGGCGCGCTGGTGACCATGACCCTGTCGCTGGCGCGGGTGTTGGGCCCCGAGATCCGGGTCAACGCGGTGTGTCCCGGTTTCATCCAGGGCGAATGGCTACGCGAGGGGATGGGCGCGGAGGCCTACGACCGGACCAAGGAATATCTCGAAACGACCACCCCGCTGAAACTCACCACCACGCCGGACACCGTGTCCGATGCGATTCGTTATTTCATCGAAGGCGCGGATGTGGTCACCGGAGAGACCCTGATCGTCGACGGCGGTCAACACTTGAACATGGCGCCACTGTCCCGGCGCTAGTTGACCGGCAGCGAAAACTCGGGCGGGAAAACGCAGTAGAAGCGGCTGCCGCGACCAAATTCACTGCGCACTGCGAGGCCTGAATCGTGACGCTTGAGCACGTGCTTGACGATCGACAGGCCAAGTCCGGTGCCGCCTCGAACGCGCGCTCCGGCAAGGTCGATCCGGTAGAAGCGTTCGGTGATCCGGGATAGATGTTCCGGCTGAATGCCCACGCCGTGATCTTCGACTTCGAACCGTGCGCCAGCGTCCGTGTGGTACCAGCGTACGTCGATATCGCCACCTTCCGGGCTGTACCTGACGGCATTCGCCACCAAATTGCCGAACGCACTGTGCAGTTCGCTTTCGACACCGCGCAACCGAAGTTGGGCGTCGACATCAACGTTGATCCGGTGACGCCCGGCACTGAGTTGGGTTGCATCGGCCACGATTCGTTGCACCAGTTTGGGCACGTCGACTTCCCCGATCTGATCGGGGTCCAGCGCGGGACTCGACTCGAGCCGGGTCAGCAACAGCAGGTCGTCAACCAGCGCGCGCATGCGCTGCGCGGGCGACGCCAGCTTGCCGAGCAACTCGCGAAGGGTCGCGCGATCAAGCGACGGATCCTCCGTGGCTTCGAGGTAGCCCATGATGACGGTCAGCGGCGTGCGCAGCTCATGTGAGACGTTGGCGATAAAGTCCTGGCGCATCGTCAACAACCGGTTCAATTGCGTCACGTCCCGGGCCAGGATCAGAATTCGGTCCGCATCGACCGCAATCCGGCGAATCTCCAGGCGGCGACCCTCTTCATTGGGCGCTGCGATTTCGATGATGTCCTCTTCGAGCTCGCCATTGATCAGCGCGGCCAGGTCCGGATGCCGTATGAGCATGCCGAGATTCTCACCCTGATCCTCTCCCGACAGCCCCAGCAGCCGTCGAGCGGCGCCGTTGAACGTCTCGATCACGCCGCCGGGCGTCATCAGGACAGCGCCGTCCGGCAACGCTTCGGTGGCCATCTGTAAACGCCGGATCTGCGCCAGCACGTTGCGGGCACGTTGGCGATTGCCGTGCACGGACTGATAGACGCGTTCCGCGGGCGTCCTCCAGAGCGCCGAGACATTGTCCGGGCGGGACAGGGGATGCTTGCTCCAGCGTGACCAGCGTCTGAATTCGAGCGCTTGAAAGAGTACCCACAGGCTCAACACGATCAACAATGACCAGCCGTAAGACCCACTGAGCGCGCCGCCGAACAGCGCCACGATCAGCAACGAACCGACACGGACCAGTTCCTTCAGGGCGAGACTCACGGATCAGCCTTCCGGCGAACCTTCCTGCAACGAGCCTAGTGGCGAGAACCTGTAGCCCACGCCGCGTACGGTCTGGATCATGCCTTCGCGCCCGAACGGCCGTAACAGCTTGCGCAGCCGCAGAATATGGACGTCCACGGTACGCTCTTCGATATAGACACTGCGACCCCAGACGCGATCAAGCAGCTGGGCGCGATCAAACGCGCGATCCGGATGGCGCAGCAGGAACTCCAGCAGCCTGAATTCCGTTGGACCAATGTGCACCGAATCACCATCGACCGTCAGCCGATGACCGGGCACATCCAGGGCGATGCCATCGGCTTCGATGATCCCATCATCGGGGCTCCCCGAGCGGCGCAGCAGCGCCTTGACCCGGGCAATCAGTTCCCTCGGCGAAAACGGCTTGGTGATGTAATCGTCGACCCCGGAGTCGAAGCTCTTCAGCTTGTCCGATTCTTCACCTCGCGCGGTCAACATGATCAACGGCAGATCTGTCGTGAGTTCGTCGCGCCGCAGAGTACGCGCCAGCTCGATGCCGTTGATGCCCGGGAGCATCCAATCGATTATCACCAGATCCGGCAACGGTCCATCGAGTTGCTGCAGCGCCTGCTCCCCGGTCTCCGCTTCGATCACCTGGTAACCCGCCCGCCCGAGCGTAAAACAGAGCATCTCCCGGATCTCGGGCTCGTCCTCCACAAGCAGCACGGTATTGATCGTCATAGCCGTATCATGGTTACCTCGCTAAGCGGTGTCACAGGTCGAACGGGTCGTCTGACGCGATCAATATTTGAACGACACATCGAGCTGCAGGCGATCGTAGTCCTCCGCAACGCCGGCGTTACTGTCGCGCTCATTGATGAACAACGTTCCACCCAGTGAAATCTGTCGGCTGATTGCGTAGCTGCCTTTCAGGATGTGGCCCTTGCCGTCCGTGCCGCCACCGCTGAAGTCCGAATCGGTGAATAGCGCGAAGACCGCATCCGCTTCGAGGTCCTGATACACGTATCCGAGCCGCCAGGGATGACGACCGTTGTCGAAATTGACCTCGGCACCCAGCGCGTAACCAGTGTCGAACTCGTCAGCATCGTTGTTGTATGCGTAGTCCGCGAACACGGTGACCGGGTGTCCCGCCACCTCGAAACCCAGTTCGGCGAACGCCTCGATTTCCTGATAGTTGTACAGGTAATTGCCGTTGGCATCGACGCTATTGCCGCGCGGGTCGCCGTCGAACGCGACCTCTTCTCCCTTGGTATCGAAGTCGAAGTAGCTGGCGCCCAGCAGCAGGCTGGTCGCCCCGAGGTCACCTTGCCAACCGACCTGTGCGCCAAACACGATGGAATCGTCGTCGCTTGATTGTTCCTCCACCCATAACCCCCACGCGTGCGCGAACAGCGGGCCTCGCTCGAAGCTGGCCGCCGCCCCTTCAGGCCTGAAATCGCTATCCCACAACAGCGCGTTGCCACCGGCACGATGCACCGGGTTCCTGAACTTGCCGCCGGTAAACGAGAGCCCCTCCACCGGTGTTGCCCAGGTCGCGTAGGCCAAGTCGAGGCGCACGTCTTTGGTCGAAGCGCCATCGCCCAGTGTCTGATTCGTGGACACGGGGTCGTCGCCACCGCTGGCAATGCCAAGCCCCACATCGACCTGCTCCGTGACTGCTGCCGTCAGGTGCGCCCGTGCCCGAATGCGTTGCCGTTGCCGGTCGTTGGAAAATTCTGCATCGATGACCTCGTGCCGATAGCGAAAGTCGCCTTTGAGTCTGACGGTGTCGTACCAGGCCTCGCCGGCGTCCTGCGTGCCCGATCCGTGCTCCACGATCCCCACGGAGCCACGCGCTTCAACGCGGGCCAACCGATCGCTCAGGGCGGCGAGTTCGGCGCGCAGTTCAGCGATGACCTCGTCGCGGCTGTCTGACCATGCGAACGTTGGCAGGACGCACCAGGCGATCGAGAGCCAGGCGATTGTTGCAAGCCCGACAGGTTGGCGGTTGAACATGGTTTTGGGTCTCCGTGTCAATGGGACGGTCGAACGCGGCGTAGTGTGTTTTGCCTTTATGACACTATCGTGACGGGCGGGCGACTCAATAGCAGTACACCACGGCGCGTGTTTTACTGGATCATGGAGACGGACGTACATTGACGGAGGGACAGCATGGGCGAGCAACGCCAACTGAGAGCAATCGACGGATTCACGTTCGGTGCCTATGAGGCACGACCAGACGGCACACCGAAAGGCGGGGTCCTGGTCATTCAAGAAATATTCGGCGTCAACTCGCACATCCGTGAAGTCTGCGACGGTTACGCCGACGCCGGTTATGTGGCGCTGGCGCCGCAGATCTTCGATCGGGTCGAGCGTGACGTGGAGCTTGGCTACGACGAAGCTGGCATGACCGCCGGTATCGGGATCGCGCGAGGCAAGCTGGAGATTCCCGCAACCCTCAGCGATCTCCAGGCCAGCATTGAAGACCTGGCGCGGCACGGCAAGGTGGGCGTGGTTGGTTACTGCTTTGGCGGTCTACTCACCTGGCTGGCGGCCTGCGAGCTGGACGGGATTGCCTGTGCGGCAGCGTATTACGGCGGCGGCGTCGTCGGCGAGCTCGAACGTACCGCGCGCTGTCCTGTCATCATGCATTTCGGTGAGCTGGACGAGCACATCCCGATGACTGACATAGCGAAAATCGATGCCGCATTGCCGGACGTCACGGTCTATACCTACGACGCAGACCATGGCTTCAACTGCGACCACCGGGACAGCTTCAATGCCGATGCCGCGGCCCAGGCAAGAGAACGTAGTCTGGCGTTCTTCGCTGAACACATCGGTTAGGCAGTCGCGGTTGCAACACGGTCGCAACAGGTCGGAACAGATAGGTGCGCCGAAGCACACCGTCGCTCGACTGTCGCCTTGACATCCCCGAGAGGTTTGTTGATCCTTCGGGACGACTGTTGATGGGGTGGGAGCGTTCAGTAACGGCGTGGACGCACGGCTGTTTCGCCGGGCAAAGGGGACCATTCGCTGCGCCAGTACGCTTCTATGGATGTCTTCGTCGGCTGGGCCGTCGCACACATTTGGCCAACCGGCCACACATCGACTCCGGTAACCGTTCGATACTCGTTGAACAAGCTAATCCTTAGGGAAGTCGTATGAAAAACAACCACACCCAGAGGCCGATGATGTCGCTGTTGCTGGCTTTGGGCGTTGCGCTGGGAGGCACGTCCGCGTTTGCCGCGAATCTCAATGACATTTATGGCGTCGCGGAACAGCTGAACAAGCAGGCGCGCAAATCCCAGGCACGTGTAGACGCCTTGACCGATGAGACGCGCACGCTCCTTGGCGAGTACAAAACGGTGCTGAAGGAAATAGAAGGCCTGCGGGTGTACAACCGCCAACTGGAAAAGCAGATCCGCAACCAGAACGCGGAGATGACCCAACTGTCAGCGTCCATCGATCAGGTGACGGTCATCGAGCGGCAAATCACGCCGTTGATGATGCGCATGATCGATGGTCTCGAACAGTTTGTTGCGCTGGACCTGCCGTTCCTGAACGAGGAACGTGAGCATCGCATCGATGGGCTGCGGGAAATGATGGATCGTGCCGACGTCGCGGCCTCCGAGAAATTCAGCCAGATTCTGCGTGCCTATCAGATTGAGAACGAGTACGGCCGAACCATGGAATCCTATCCCGACGAGATCGACACGACGGAAGGGTCACGCATTGTCGATGTGCTCAAAGTCGGCCGTATCGCCCTGGTGTATCAAACCAGTGACGGTGAGGAAACGGGCGCCTGGGACGTCTCGGAAGGCACCTGGGTGCAGCTTGACGATTCCTACAAAACGCCGATTCGAAACGGCATTCGAATGGCCCGCAAGCAACTCTCGGTAGACATGCTGACCCTTCCGATCGCCGGACCGGAGGTAGTCGAATGAACAACGCATACCTGAAGTGCCTGTTGTGCATCGCCGCCCTTGCCGGTGGTATTACCCCGGCCCTCGCCCAGGACACGCCGGCCGGTGGAACCGAAGGCGATCTGGTGGTCAACAAGGCCGACACCTTGGGTGATCTGCTCGACCTGGTCGAACAGCGCCGCGTCGTCGAGTCGCGCGAACACCGTCGCCGCGAGCAGGAGTTCGTGGGCTCTCGCAATCGTCAGGCCCAGATGCTCAAGGATGCCGAGGCCGAACGTCGTCGCGAAGAGCAACGCAGCGAGCGCCTGGAAACGCAGTTCGAAGAAAATGAAATCCGTATCGGCGATCTGCAGGAAGCATTGGACAAACGACTCGGCAGCCTGCGCGAGTTGTTCGGCGTGCTGCAGCAGGTGGCCGGGGATACCCGCGGGTTGTTCGAAGGCTCGGTGATCAGTGCGCAGTATCCCGGTCGCGGTGAGTGGCTCGGCGAGCTTGCGGCGAAAATGGGTACCGCCAGCCAACTGGCGACCATCTCAGAGATGGAACGGCTGTGGTTCGAATTGCAGCGCGAGATGACCGAGTCGGGCAACGTCGTGCAGTTCAGGGCTACGGTGAACATGCTCAACGGCGAGCAGAGGGAAACCGACGTGATCCGCGTCGGCGCCTTCAACGTGATCGCCGACGGCGAGTACGTGAACTTCGAGCCCGGTGTTGGCGTGCTGGTCGAGTTGGCCCGACAGCCTCCGGCGAGGTACACCAACACCGCCGAAGACCTCGGCGATGCGGAATCCCGCGAGCTGGTGGCCTTCGCCGTCGACCCAACCCGCGGCGCGTTGCTATCACTGCTGATTCAGGCCGCCACCGTTGGCGAGCGCGTCGGCACCCCGTTCGGCGGCATCGCCAATGGGGAATGCTACCTGCCGTTCTGCGACGGGCAGGGCGGCTACGTCGGATCAGTCATCATTCTGGGTGGGATCATCGGCGTGCTGCTGGCAATCGAGCGCCTGATTACGTTGTCGATGGTCGGCGCCAAGGTCAACGCGCAACGCAAGAGCAGCGTTGCCGACACCGGCAATCCACTCGGCCGGATTCTCAAGGTGTACGAAGACAACCGCGACGTCGATGTCGAAACGCTGGAGTTGAAACTCGACGAGGCGATTCTTACCGAGACGCCAGGGTTGACCCGCAATATCACGCTGATTCAGGTGATTTCCGTGGTCTCGCCGCTGCTCGGTCTGCTTGGCACAGTGATCGGGATGATCCTCACGTTCCAGGCCATCACCCTGTTCGGTACCGGCGATCCCAAGACCATGGCCGGTGGTATTTCCACCGCGCTGATGACCACCGTGCTGGGATTGTGCGTGGCTATTCCAACGGTTCTGCTGCATTCCATCGTCGCCTCACGATCCAAGGGCGTGATGCACGTGCTGCAGGAGCAGAGCGCCGGGATAACGGCACGACGCGCCGAGGAATCCGGCCAGGCACTGGGCTGAGCGCATGTTTGGCGACGCTTATCTGGCGATCATCACGTTCATGGATCAGGGCGGCGACGTGCTTTGGCTCATCGCCGCGCTCACCTTCCTGATGTGGACGCTCGTGTTCGAGCGTATGCACTACTTCTACACCGAACACCGCTCGGTAATTACGCTCGCGACCGAACAGTGGGAAGACCGTACCGAACGGCGTTCCTGGAGCGCCCACCAGATCCGTGAAGAAATCATCTCCAAGGCATCGAGCAAGATCACCGGCAGCCTGCCGCTGATCCAGACCTGCGTGACCCTGTGTCCGCTGCTGGGTTTGCTGGGCACGGTGACCGGCATGATCTCGGTATTTGACTCGATGGCGACCCAAGGCGGCAACGCCCGTTCCATGGCCGCAGGGGTGTCGATGGCGACCATCCCAACCATGGCGGGCATGATCGCATCGCTGTCGGGGCTGCTGGCCACGACGTTTTTGAAACGAAGGATCGATTTCGAGATCGATTTCTTTCAGGATCACCTGAGCTTCGATCACTGAGGCTGGAGGCTTTATGGCACGCGCAAACCACCGCGGAGCACGAGACGAAGACTCCGACATCAACCTCACGCCCATGCTGGACGTGGTGTTCATCATGCTGATCTTCTTCATCGTTACTGCGACCTTCATCAAGCAGGCGGGCATCGATATCACGCGGCCTGAAGCATTGACCGCGCTGCAGAAACCAACGGTGTCGGTACTGGTTGCGATTGGCCCGAAGGGCGATATCTGGATCGACAAGAAAAGGGTCGACGTCACTGCGGTGCGGGCTCACATCGAGCGGATACACGCCGAGAATCCGAAAGGCGGTCTGGTCGTACAGGCTGACCGGCAGGCAAAAAGCGAGAAGCTGTTTGCCGTACTAGAGGCTGCGCGTGCGGCCGGAATCATCGAAGTCGCCATAGCGACGGACACTTAGCGGAGCGCGGCCATGATTGCTCGATACGGAATTGGCGTCACGTTGGGTGCGGTTGTCACCTTCGTTCTGTTCCTGCTCATGCAGGCGCTGATCAAGAGTGCCAAGAGCCCGTTTACCGATGCGCCTATCGGCAGGATCGTCGATTTCGTCCGCCTGGAGGACGATCCGGACCTGCAGCTCAAGAAACGCAAACCCGAGCCCCCACCGCCACCGGACGAACCGCCCCCGGACATGCCGAAGCCGGACTTCGACGCGAACGTCGACTCCATGGGCGTGGATATCGGCATGGGCAACCTCGACGTCAATCTCAATATGCAGGGGACCGGCGGGTTCAGCTCGGACGGTGAGTACCTTCCCATCGTGAAGGTCGCGCCGGTGTACCCCCGGCGCGCCCAGACACGCGGCATCGAAGGCTACGTGCTGCTCGAGTTCATCGTCACCAAGACCGGCGCGGTACGAAATCCGGTGGTCATCGAATCGCAGCCCACGGGCATATTCGACCGTGCGGCGCTGGGTGCCGCGTTGAAATTCAAATACAAACCGAAAGTCGTCAATGGTGAAGCGGTGGATGTGGCCGGGGTTCGGAACCTGATCAAGTTCGAACTGTCCGACGACTGAACGAGGTGAAAAAGAGGTCCCGTCGATGAGTAGCGCACGATACATCGCCTGGTTACTGGCCGCGTCGCTGACCGCTTCGGTGGCGCTTCCTGTCGCACTGTCAGCGCTTGGAGGCGAAGGCTTCCAGCGCGCGGTGGCGGCGGATGAGAAAAAACCCTCGCAGCGCCCGAAGAAGACCCGACGCATTCCCACCATGAGCGAACGCACGTTCAAAAGGCTCGCCGAGGTCCAGGAGGCGATTGACCTCAAGGATTTGCTGCTGGCCCACAAACTGCTGCGCGACATGGAAGGCCGCAAAGGCATGAACGGCAACGAGCTTGGCCAGATCTACAACATGCAGGCCTACGTGTACTTCAGCCAGGAAGATTACGAGGGTGCGATCCGCTCCTACGAGAAAGTCGTGGCGCAGGGGGACAAGGTCCCCGAAGGGCTCGAAGTCGGCACCATCTACAGCCTGGCGCAACTGTACTTCGTCACCGAGCACTACCAGAAGGCGCTGGACAGCATGGAGCTGTGGCTCAGCAAGGCCGACAATCCCGGGCCGGATCCGCATATCTTCATGGGTCAGGTCTACTACCAGATGAAGGACTACCGGAGCGCGATTCCGCAGATCCAGAAGGGCATCTCGATTGCCCAGGAACGCGGCACGTTGGTCAGAGAGAACTGGTGGCAACTGCTGCGCTACCTGTACTACGAGCAGGAGAACAATCCCAAGGTCATCGAGATTCTGGAAATACTGGTCGAGGACTTTCCCAAACGTGAATACTGGGTTCAACTCGCGGGTATGTACGGGGAAGAAGGATTCGAGAAGAAGCAGATTTACGCCATGGAAACAGCCCACGCCGGTGGTTTCCTGACCAAACAGAACGATCTGTTGAGCTTCTCCGGGCTGCTGATGCAGGACGAGGTGCCGTACCGTTCGGCCAAGTACCTCAGCAAGGGAATGGAGGACGAGATCGTCAAGGAGAACTCGAAGAACCTGCAGATGCTCGGTCAGGCCTGGCAACTGGCCCAGGAAGTCGATAAGGCGATTCCCGTGTTCCAACTGGCGGCCAAGAAATCCGATGACGGCGAAATTTATGCCCGCCTGGCGCAGCTGTACCTCGAGAAAGATCAATATAAGAACTGCGTCAAGGCCGCGGACAGCGCACTGCGCAAGGGGGGCTTGAAGAAATCCTACGCCACCCACATCGTGCGCGGCATGTGCCTGTTCAACAACGATCGTCTGACATCCGCACGGGTTGCTTTCGTGGAGGCGGGACGTCTGGCGCGCTTGAAGAAGGACGCCTCGAACCAACGCATCACGCGACAGTGGGTCCGCTACATAGACGGCGAGAAGAAGCGGCGTGCCGCCCTCGCCGCATCGATCTGACCGGAGCGCGTCCACCCGCCGCCCGCAGGTAGCCCCCACGTGTTCACCGGAATCGTCCAGGGACTGTGCGAGGTCGTCGCGATCGAGCAGCACGTCAACCTCGGCTGCTTGAAGATCGACCTCGGCGAGCTGGCGAAAGACCTGGCGCTTGGCGCCTCCGTCGCGATCAACGGGACCTGTCTGACGGTAACGGGCATTCACGACCCTCACATCGTAGGCGGGGGCACGGTCATCGGCTTCGATGTCATCAAGGAATCCCTCGGGCTGACCAACCTTGGCGCGCTCGTTCCAGGCGATCGCGTCAACATCGAACGGTCGCTGAAGTTCGGTGACGAAATCGGTGGCCACATCGTTTCCGGACACATTGCCACAACCGTCGTCCTCGATCGGGTCGAGACCAGCGCCAATGAACGGGTCCTGTGGTTTGCCTGCGAACCTCAGTGGCTGAAGTATCTCAACTACAAGGGATTCGTTGCGCTGGATGGCGCAAGCCTGACTGTTTCCGGGATCGATCGGGACGCCGGCCGGTTTTCGGTGAGCCTGATTCCAGAGACCGTTGCCCGCACGACCCTTGGCACCAGTGAGGCGGGTGTGCGCGTGAACCTCGAGATCGAAGCCCAGACCCAGACCATCGTAGACACCGTGGAACGGCTGTTAGGCAATGAGGAATGGCGTGAATCGCTGGGTTCGCGGCGCTAGCTGACTAGCGGGCACTGCGGTGCAATTGCCGAAGATTGCCGATCACCGCCTCGAGCGCTCGGTCGAACACCTGGGATTCATCCAGCACCGTTAGATGTTCTGCCTTCAATGCGACGGCCAGCCCAGTGCGGGTACGCTCGGCCACCTTCATGCCCCGGCGATTGACGAACACGTACTTGTCGCCGGGTTCGACGATTGCGGCCAGTTTGCAGCGCAGCCGCTCACCACTGTCCTGGGTCAGTTCCACCCACACGCCTTCGTTGAGGCTTTCCAGCTGCTCGAGAATCTCCGGGTCCGGTTCGAACGTCGATTCCTTGTCGCGCACGTCCCCCGGTGCGGTGAGCACAATTTCCTCCATGAGGGGAAGCTCCGGCTCGACCGGCTCGATATCATCGTCCTCGAGGAAACTACGGTCATAGGCGGCAATCTCAGCGAGCGCATCGCTCAACTCGCCGAGAACTTTCTCGACGTCGACATCGGAAATATTCACCAGCCGCATGCCCTGTTCGATACGCGTCAGCAGTTCGGGGGTACGCCGATCACGAGCATCCACGTCCGCCAGTCGATCGAGCGGTTGCACGCTCCACAACAGTTGGTCGAAGGTCTCCAGACCTTCGGCCCATGGCTCGCTCTGGGTCCCGTTCTTGAGGCACACGTACACCAGGAATCGGCTCCAGACGTCACTGATGAAACGACCGACTTCCTGCGGCAGACGTAACCCGCTCGCTTTCTGGTTGATCAGCTGCTCGACAGTCTGCTTGGCCGCAATGGTCTTCGCTTTGCCGGTCTCGGTCTCCTTGACACGTTGCTCGACGATCTCAGTGCGGCGATGATCCTGGCCGACAAAGCCACGTAACTCCGCGACCAGTGTCTCGAACAATCCGAGATCGTCATCGAAGTGATTCAGAACGCGCAGGACCACCGATTCGATCTTGTTGTAGAGCGAGTCGCGTTTCAGGTCCGCAGTGCTACTCCAACCGATGCCCGCGCTGGACAACTCGTTCAGCAGTTGGCGGGCAGGGTGGCTGGTCTTGCCGAAAAAGCTTTTGTCGAGCACCGCGACTTTCAGGATCGGAATTTGCAGGCGCGCAATCAACGCCTTCATTGGTATCGCCAGGTTCCGATCGTTGAGAATGTAGTCGAACAGCATGCCGACCAGGTTGACGGTATCTTCGTCCCCCTGACCGAGGTTGTGGCCGTCCGTGCGTTGGATCACGAGCTCGCGCAGTTCCAGAACCTGCGGGGCCGAGTTCAAATCGATGGACGATGCCCCATCGTCGGTCTGCAGGCCAGACAAGGCATCCATCAGCTGCGGTCGGGTCACCAAGGGGCCCGTGGGACCCCCGGCGGCGCCCGCAGATCCCGAGCCTTCAGCCGCGCCGGGACCACCGACCCGATGTTGAGAGAGCAGCGCCTGCAGCATCGCGAAACCCGTGTCGGCTGCCTCGCGCACGGCCGCGGCATCATTGCTGCCCGGTGTCCGTGTCCGTGTCGAGTTCGACTCGGGCGACTTCTTCAGCACATGCCTCAGATTGGGCAGCACGCCAGAATCCGTGAGCAACCGGTTGGCATCGTCATAGCAGGGACCGAGCTGCTCCATGAAGTAGCGCTCGAACAGCTTGAGCAGAATAATGCGCACGCGAATGTCGACATCGAGACTCTCACATGCACAGACGAAGGCGTCGGCGAGTGCACGCGGTCCAAGCGGATTGAGCTGTTCGGTGACGTCCTGTGCGGCGTACAGCGAGTCTATTCGTTTGGTCAGTTGCATGATCTGCAGCGAGAACTGACTGGTGACCTTGGAGACGATTCCGGAGACCGCGACGCTGACTTCGAGTTGATCGTTCTTCACCAGCGAGAAATTGTCGACCGCGGTTTCGAAGTCTTCCTCCTCTTCGACCGGCGGTAGTTCTTGCGGCGGGTTGACGATGTCGTCGAACCCCCGGTAGACACTGATCAGGAACGAATCGGCGATCTGGCGCCGGTGCAGGCGGATCTCGCGCATCGAGTCGAAATACAGGTGCTGGTCCGTGTCGTTGCGCGATCGGTCGGCCATTTCAAACAGGGAATCGTCGGCATGGTTGAATACGGTCTCAACCAGACCCGAAAGAATCTTCTTGGCGTTCTGACGAATCGAATTGAGTATCGGGGGCAACGCATGGCCGCGGCGCGTCCCCGATGTGTCGACTGCCGTCAAAGGCACCACTTTAGAAGAATGGGTCACTACCTGTGTCCCCCAGGCTTTCAGACTCTTGCATCTGCATTAGAGCATTTACAATTTGATGCGGGCGCGAATCCGGTGGTACTTCACTTGTGAAACGGTTCACATTCCCGATGGGTTATCGGGAATTAGAGGGGGATAAGGGCGAAAAGCGGAAAGGGCGGAAGGCGCCGCCGCGCCAGCAACTAGCGGATGTTGGCCTGGGCGTGGAACTCGCGCCAGTCGAGAATGTCGGTCGCGGCGCCGGATTTCAGCTGGACACCAATGACCCAGCCCTCGAGATCATCAGGATCCTGATCGCCAATCGGTCGCATCCAGCGAACTTCGCCGGCCAGGAAAAACTTCCCGGGGCGATTGCGGATGTCGACCCACAGATCGAGCAGCGCGCCATTGGGAATGGCGCCGTCGGTGCGGAACTGGATACCGCCCACCGACAGGTTCAATGCTCGACAAGACACCGTAGTTCCCACCAAGTCGGGATCTGCAGCACTCAGCACGACCTGGACGAACAGACGGTCGTCACTCTCGAGGCGAGGGTGCATGCGCTGATCGTCACGGCCGCGCGATGCTCGGCTGTCCCGAAGGTCCCGAAGGCGTTCCCGCGCCCTCGTCAATTCGACTACGTTGCTCTCACTCGTCATGGCGTTGCTAAACCGGTCTGATCCTGTGGAGAACATCTCCAGGCAGAATCCTAGCGAGATTCGTGCCAGAATCAATTTGAATATATAAGTCGATAACTTTCAATAGATTAAAGTCCTTTTCTCGACAAACAATTGATCGAGTCCGGTACCCAGGGCCGCTCGCAAGGCCGAGAAGTGACGCAAATTGACACTGCTGGCGCTATACTGCCGACCGTGTCGCAACGAGCCGCCTTCCACGAACAGCTACGCGCCGGCTGGCGCCGTTCGGGGTCGTTGCTTGGCATCGGATTCGATCCTGTTCCCGACCAATTTCCAGACCCCGTCAGCCGTGACCGCGCCGGCGTGCTCCGGTTCTGCCTCGAGATCGCCGAGGCCGTGGGCGATCTGGCGTGTGCCTTCAAACCGCAGTTCGCGCACTTTGCCGCCCTGGGCGCGGAAGCCGAGTTAGCAACGCTGATAGGCGACCTGCAGCGTCGCTTTCCGGACGTGCCGGTCATTCTGGACGCCAAGCGCGGTGATATCGGATCCACCGCAGAACGCTACGCCGTGGAGGCCTTCGAGCGCTATGGCGCCGACGCCGTGACCGTAAACCCGTATCTGGGTCCCGAGAGCATCAAACCCTACCTCGCGTACCGGGACCGCGGGGTGATCGTGTTGTGTCGAACCAGCAACCCCGATAGCGGTTGGCTCCAGGATTATCCGGCCGAGGACCCGGTTCATCTGCGGGTCGCCCGGGCGGCGGCCGAGTGGAACACGCACGGCAATGTCATGCTGGTCGCCGGGGCGACCTATCCGGAGCAACTCGAGGCGATCCGCGACACGGTGGGAGACATGGCCCTGCTGGTGCCGGGGATAGGTGCGCAAGGGGGCGATCTGGACGCCGCGGTGGCTGCCGGGCTGGCCAGCGATGGCGCGGGGCTCGTGTTCAACACCTCGCGTGCCGTGTTGTACGCCGCGGCCGGTGCCGACTACGCCGATGCGGCCCGGCGCGTGGCGGAACAGTTGCATGGGCGCCTCGCTGCCGCCAGGGACGCCTGCACCGTCACCTAGAATTCGACATATATTTACGTGTTAACTGTTTGATAGTTCTGTATTTTCAATCGAAAAATTACCCGACGAGCCGCTTACAATCGGAATCCGTAGTGGAGCTGGCGCAGCGGTGCTCGGCGTCTTCGACCATGGCCGCGAAATCGCCGGGTTCGATACCAAACAACTCGCTCGCCAGCTCGGCCGCA
>PVMS01133995.1_pt1 | contig 32291 bp, 32 predicted proteins | sample 1853461 | NCBI WGS metagenome assembly PVMS01 (sample SAMN08582032, study PRJNA380276) | Marine sediment metagenome, whole genome shotgun sequencing project. | isolation source: ocean sediment barecode stripped | collected 2017
AGTGTGTGGCGGTGTTCCGGCCAGCAACGATTCGGATGTATACATGGTCGCTGTCGGTGATGGTGTCCTTGAACCGGCATTTCGGGTGATCGAGGAGCTGCGGGATACGTGGCCCAAGCAATTTATACACAAAAAAAAAACAACAAAAACGAACATTTGTGTTTTAATTAATTTAAAGCCTGTTAACCTATTACAGGTAACTCAATTTGACTAATTTTTTATTCGTCTATTGGGTCTATTTTACCTCTGTAATAAATTACCAATTCTTTAGTTCCTTCACTCATCCATTCTTCAGTTGCAAAATTCCAATCTCCGTAATTTAAAGTATATGATGTAAGCATTATCTCATAGATATTATTATCGTCATCAAGTGGATCTGTATAGATCAATTTGATTTCCATATCTGCACCATCATCACCATTGGTAGTCCATCCATAGCTAAAACCTGCATAGTCTTGCGTAAAAGCGGCATCATAAGTACCGACATCCCCATCTGCACCCCAAGTATAAGTTCCTTGTAAAGGGTTTGGACCTGCAACAGGATATAATTTAATCAAGTTTGGATTATCCTGCCCACTGATAGGTATTAGCATTCTGATATATTTTGAAGCACCAGGTGGCCATGGTGGCAAGTACCAAAAAGCGTTAGTGGTCATAGGAACTTGTGTACCATCTAAGGCATAAAAATTATCTGGAGTTCCAACAACAACAGTCTGAACACTTGTATCTATACCATCTTCATTTTCTACGGTTTGCTTGATCGTATAAGTCTTAGCTTCTAAAAATTGAATCGTATTTCCTAAGTAAATAAATTCACCGCCGGTAACGGTATAGCTTGTTGCTGCCGCGTCAGATCCGGTGGATGTATCAACAACCAAGGAAGTGTCCCATTGTACAACGTCATTTGGGTCTAAAGTAAATCCTGCCGATGGTGGGTTTGGATCATCTGATGAACAACTGCTTATTAGCAAAGCAGCTGTAAAAAATAATAAAATTGCTTTAATCGTGTGTTTCATAATTTAGTGTTTAAAATTTATTAATAATTGAATTTGTTATTTATTTTATTACGTTGATCTCAAAGGAAGTATAACCTTGTTCTCCTTCCAGATTATAGAAGTCTAAAAACCTTAATTTATAATAATTGCCGTCATAAAGTTTTAAAACATATTTCTTACTAGTATCCATATTATATACCGGATCTTCTGTACTTGGGATCAATTTCCAGGTAGAGCCAATGGCACCTTTCCAATCGGTATAATCTAAATTTTCAGCCATCGCCAGATCAATGTATTCATAATCTATATCTTCATCAAATACCTGGGCTACCCGGACACCTCCTTCATTATTTACCATAACTCCGGTAATGTTATAGGGTGAATAAACACCTGGTGTTAAGGTTTCAAACCATCCATAATAAGGTGCAAAATAAAAATCCCATTCTTTTATATTTGGTTCGTGTACAACCATGGCATCATCCTCGAAAGAGAAATAAACGTTTGCCAAGCCTTGAGTTCTGTTAATGGTTTTTTCAATTTCAGTTGTACTTTCTACATGAGCGTACTTAAAAGTATAGCTTTCGTCAGTTTTTGATAAATATTGAATTTTATAATACGCCTCTTCCGAAGCAACAGCACCACCACGATTCACCAAATAAACTTCACCATCTTCCCAATCCTTAAGTGCAATTGAATCTCTTACATTAGAATAAGCCGGATCATTAAATTTCCATTGATCTGATTTAAACAGATCCAGAACAGTACTTTTATCCACCTCTGAGAAATCAGAAGTACCTGTTTTTATTGCTGTTGCTGAAACCGTATAATTTACTAAGACATTATCTCCTTCCAATGCTGACTGAAAGGCCAGATCCCATTTGCCCAAATTTTCATTGGAAACTTCTGCTGTTGTATTTTCATAAATTTTATAAAAAGTAACATTACTGTAAATACTATACTGACTGGTAAATACTTCTTCCGTAGTTCTTTCCTGTGGAATCGTATCTATTTCCGGAAAACAGGAACTTAGTAAAACTGTAAAGCTTAATACTGAAAAATATAAAATCGATTTCTTCATAATATTCTATTTAATCATTTAAAAGCTATAGTTTGCTTTAATAAAAAAGGTTCGTCCATAGTTGATAGGGCTTAAAAATTCACTTCCGTCTAAATAACCATAAGTGCGCGAACTATAGTTATCCAGCAAATTTTTACCCCCAATTACAACATTCAATTTATCCTTTATAAACTGTTTGCTTAAAGTTACTTCCAGATCGCTAAATGGTTCTGTATATATATTATAGAATTCACCGGGTTCACCAGGTAAGGGGGCTAATGATGGCGTTTCTCCATAGAGCTTATAATTTGCCAATAATATCAGACCAATTTTTTTAAAGTTATATTTTCCGTTAAACGTATAATTGCTATAATTTACCACCGGTGTCCAGGTTCCTGTACCTCTATAATCATAAGATTCACCCGTTAAACTATATCCTGCCGATAAATTCAACCCTGAATAAACAATTGCTATATTAAAATTAGCGCCTAAAGTTCTTCTTCCTCCTAAGTTTGTCGTTTCTGCCTCATTATTCTCCGGGTCTGTAACGATCAAAGTGATCACATCCGATCCATCGTTATAAAATACAGATGGCTCAACCTTAAGTAAAAATTTATCCTTTCTAAATTTATAGGTCAATGAGCTATTATAGCTATTTGTTGTTTCAGCTAACAGATCAGGATTACCTGATAAGTTATGGTTGGAATCATGAAAATCTAAATACAGTTCCTTTAATGATGGCGCCCTAAATCCTTTGGCATAAGATATCCTGAAATTCAGATCTTTAATTATTTTCCATTGCAAATTAATAGAAGGTATAATTGGTGCCTCAAAGGAAGTATTGTAAATAAAACGCAAGCCCGGTTGTAATGATAAATTTTCCACAGGTTCCCATTGTAAACTGGCAAAAGCAGCATAATCTGCCATTTTTGCGTTTTCGTCATCAATTCTTTCACCGGTTCCCTTATCATAATTTATGTCCCATCCAAACTGATAATTCAACTTAGATTCTTTTGGAGCCAAAGTAAAGCTACCCCTGGTCATTAAATTATGGAAAACAGTAGTGGTAGTATTTGTATGCGTATGAGTCAATTCGGAAAGATCAGATAAAATATCCTCAGCATCTCTCTTAAAATAGGTATAAGCCCCAACGATATCATAGAATAAACTCTCGGTTAATTTATCGCTTACTGTAATACTATTTATGGATCGTAATGTAATATAAATATTATCGTGAGCCATTTGAGTAAAAGGGTTCGGATTTACATAATTTCTTAATTCTGATTGCATGAAATCTGTTTTCGCCTTTATGCTAAAATCATTTTTGTTATATGCGTATTCGAAGGCCCCGTTATAAACCAATTTCGGTTTAAATTCCATATACCTGTCTTCGCCTGTTTCATTATCTTCATCCACATTCAGATCAATATCAATACCTTGAAACATATTTCTGTTACCGGAAAGAGTAAAAGTATTTTTACCTCTTATTATAGAAGCATATAAACCGAAGTTGTAGTTCGTCTTACTGTCGGCATACCCATTCAATTTTAAAAAATTCTTATTGGTCGTATTCTTTTTTGTAATGATATTGATAACTCCAGCCAAAGCGCTGGTACCATATACAACAGACATGGGTCCTTGAACGATCTCAATATGATCCACGTTATCCATATTTATTTGCGACAGGTCAATGTCCCCGGCAACCCTCCCAACAATTGGCACCCCATCAATTAAATATTTTACATTTTCTCCTCCCATACCTTGCATTTCAAGAGATGTACCCGTTGCCGGGTCCGTTGTTAATCTTATAAATGTTTCCTGACTCAATGCTTCCGCTAAATTATTCACTCCTCTTTGTTGCATTTCGCGACTGTCAACCACATCAATTTTATAAATGGACTGATCCGCCTTTTTCGCTTCATATTGCCCTGTTACTACCACATCATCCAGCATATCATATTGTTCGATCATTTCTATGGTGATGTGCTCGTTTTGGCTTATTTGCCCTTCCATACTTTCAAAACCTAAAAAAGAAACCTTATAATTAGCCCTTTGGTTTAAATTAAAGTTTGCCAAGCCATTCCTATCCGTGATCATTCCTTTTATCAGCTCTCCATCAATTTTATAGAGCGTTACATTCGCGAAAGAAATCCCATTTTGGGATATTTCATCAATCACTTTAATGCTTGTGTTTTGACCGTAAATACTTACTTGAAAACTAAAAGCCAGAACCAACGAAACAACAATAATGCCAAACTTGAACTTCATAATTTTTTTTTAAATATTATCTTTTTGTTTCTGTCATATTATCTGCAACTACTATAATATATTCAGCGATCATTTCTTTTTCTTCATCCGTCATCTTTTCCCAAGTAGAGGTAGAAACCGTTGTTATGGATTTGATATTTAATCCCGGGTGGATCTTATTCACCCACCAAATGATTCCTCTTTTATTATTTGAATGATAAGAACCATCTAAATGAAGGTATAGATCTCCTTTGTTAAAATTTTTAACCGAAAAATGTGCCATCGTAGCGTCTTTAGACGCCTGAGCCGTTTGAATATTCAACATATTAGGTGGAATATGACCTCCCATCATATCTTTCATATCGGCATAAACTATAGTGTCAAAATGCTTTTCCAGATCAGGACCGATCAAGGCTTTTGCCTCAGGACTCAACTTTTCCAATACTTCAATTCCACCTTTGTTGATCATTGACGCATACCTTCTTGGAATATTAGTGGCTATAAAACGTAATTCTTTCTCCTTAGCAAATTCAACCAATGGCTTATAATCCGTTTTATAATTACCCCACATCTGAGTCATTTCCGGAATCATTTTCTTTTCAGGATAAAACCCGGCTAAATATTCATTTAGCACTAACTGATTTGGATTTTCAAACATCTCAGCACCAAAAAATAATTTATCACCCTTTATTTCATAAAAACTTTTTGCCATTTCTATTTGCATCCAATGAGATATTGGATTGGTATGAGCCTCTCCAAAAAAGACCATATCGCTTTCTGCAAGATCCTTGATCATTTTATCATACTTTGCTAATTTCCCTTTGTTATTATACAATTGGTACGCCGGTTTATCCTGTGCATTACTGAACAGAACAAAAGAAATAATAGCGAATAGTGTTAGTTGTAATTTTTTCATTTTAGTGTTTTATTATTGATTTCTAGTACTTTAAAATCGATGCCAAATTTAATTAATTTGATTCCTTGTGAATAACGATTAACGTTAAAATCTATCGATCTGAATTTTTTATTAATTTTTGTGTTTTTCTGATAAATATTTTAATTATTCTCTTTTTATGCTATTTTAATTCAATTATTTGTATTTCAATCAATTAATCAGTCTATAAATAGAAAAATAAAGAGCAAATACTTTTGTTAAAATTTCATTTTAACTGACTTTTATCATTTAATCCTGATCAATCTGAATAATTAATACTTTCTTTTCACCACTTCTCATTATATCCACATTGATGGTTTGCCCGGGTCTCACCTTGGTCATTCTCGCCATATACTCATAAATATTGTGAACTTCCTTACCCGCAATTCCAACGATAACATCTCCTTTTTCAATACCTCCCCTATCGGCAGCAGAATCTTTTGTTACACCATCAACACGTAAACCGTCTTCTTCCGATTTTCCGAAGTTTGGCATTATTCCTAATTTGACTTTTCCTTTTCGGGTATTTTTTGCTCTCCCTCTGGGACCTGCTTCCTGAAATGTTAATGTGCTATCTGCGTTGATTAAGTTTACCGATAGATCATAGGCATAATCTGTCACTCTTTGCAATCCCTCGAAATTGATTTTTTCAATAACATCACGCGAAGTATGGTAATCATCATGGGCTCCGGTATTAAAGAAAAACACAGGAATATCTTCTACATAAAAATTTGCATGATCCGAAGGTCCAAACCCGTTGTATTCCGCACCCAATACCAGATCTTTTTCTTTTGCATTTAAAATTTCATTCAACCGATCCTCTACTTCTTTTTATGTACCAACACCACTTACTGTAATTTCTTTCGTGTCTTTTAACCTTCCAACCATATCCAGATTAACCATGGCAACAATTTTTTCCATTGGAATAGATGGGTTCATAGTAAAATATTTAGAACCTATAGTCCCTATTTCTTCAGCCCCAAAGGCAATTAAAATAACACTTCTTCTTAATTTGTCATTTCCTAGTTTATCCGCAATTTCCAGCAATCCTGATGTGCCGGATGCATTATCATCAGCTCCATAATGGATGGCATGAACATCAGGTTCTCTCGATGAAGCAATACCTCCCCATCCCAAATGATCATAATGTGCCCCTACAACGATATATTCAGATTTTAATGTAGCATCAGACCCTTCAATAAGTCCTATTATATTTCTTGTTTCCGTTTTTTGAAATACAATCTTTGAAGTGGCTTCAACTACAGTTTTAGTGTCAAATGAATTTGCTTTCATATTTTTTACTAATCCATCTTCCAAACCTTCGATAGTAGATCCATTCTTTTCTAATATTTTATTTGCAATTTCCCTTGTAATATTGAATGCTGCAATTCCCAGATTGGATTCAGTTTGATCGATTTCCAGGTCTAACAACCTATCTTTTCTGGAAACTTTAGGACCGGCAACGAACAAAACTCCTTTTGCACCTTTTTCTTTTGCTGTCACCACTTTTGACTTTTCACCTGAATAAGGAATAAATAAACTGTTCGGGTTTCTAATTTCAGGATCATTTCTTAGGACCAAAACCCATTTACCTTTAACATCTATATTGCTATAGTCATTCCATTTCAAACTGTCTATATCGATGTCAAAGCCATAACCGGCAAAAACTACATCAGCTTTTAAAGTTCCATCTGTGGAATAACTAAAAGGTATAAAATCTTTATTCAATTCGGCAGAGATCTCGCCTAATTTTAACCTATTACCATCAGTTGGAGCTTCTGTTTTTGTAACGACTTCAAAATTTTGAAAGTAACCATCCTCACCGGCAGGTTTTATGCCATAAGATTCAAATTTCTCCACAATATAATTTCCCGCCAAAATGCCTCCTTCAGACCCGGGTAATCTTCCTTGTAAAGAATCCGAAGCCAAATAAGTTAATGATTCTGTTAGATCAACAACGGTAATTTCAGGATTCGTGTTTTGTTTACATGACGTAAATCCTGCTATTGTAAAAATAGCTAATGCTATATATGTATTTTTGATTTTCATTTTTTCTTGCTTTGAAGGAATGTCTATCAAACGAATAACACACCCCTGACCCCTCTCAAGAGGGGAATATGATAATTGAGTTTATATTATTTCGGTCCTAAATTCAATGAGCTAACATCCATAACATATAATTTTAGGGAACGATCCCCTTTCTCATTCCCTCTGCTTGAAGAGAATGAAATAGATTTACCATCCGGTGAAAATGCCGGAAATCCATCAAATGCAGAATTATTTGTTAATCTTCTTTCTTCTCCTGTTTTCAAGTTACGCAACATAATCTCATAATTATGTGGTGGAAAGACAGTAACATAAGCAAAGTGTTCTCCGTCCGGAGCTGGAAATGATGCCCAATGTGTACCACTTTTATGAGAAATTTGCTTCATATTCTTACCATCAACATCAACAGTAAATAAGTGCATATCCTTTTTATCCTGTCCTTCTTCTGATTTCTTCCATGCGCGATACAGGATGGTTTTATTATCTTCCATTATAAAAGCGCCCCCTTCCTGTAAGTCAGGTGTAAAAGTGATTTGTTTTTGGTTAGATCCATCAGGGCTCATGGTCCAGAGATCGATCATACCATCTGTTTGTCGGCTAAATAAAATGATTTTCCCGTTTGGACTTATTCCAACTTCCGCATCATATTGTTTATTATTTGTCAATCTAACAATATTTTCACCATCCAGGTCACTCATATATAATTCTGCTCCCTGTGGATAATCCTTTGGATCAGAATAATTTCCGCGGTGCATATCTAAGTTATCTTTTGTAGATGTCCAGATCAAATGCTTTCCATCGGGAGTAAAATGAGAACAGGCATCATCTCCAACAGCGTTAATTTTTTTTAAATTGCTTCCATCAATATTTACCGTATAAACCTGATGTGTCGTATCCTTGTCCATCTTTCCATTAAAAATAACAGCTAAGCCATCAGGCGAAAAATATGCCTCTGCCCCGTTAGTTACGCTTGGTATGTTTTTAATTGGTAATTCAGACACTGTTGCTTCAACAAGAGAAGCTAGTTCTTCATTTTCAACTTCTGTCACCTTATTTTTTTTGTTTTCAGCGCAGGATGTCAATACCACAGCAGTCATACCTAACGCCATTGATAATTTATATAATTTCTTCATTTATTTATTTTAATAGTTTATTATTTATTTTAATGTTTTTGCCTTTTTGATTCGTATAAGGCTTTACGTGGAATTATTTTTGCTGTAATTTCACCTTTATTTATTCTAACATTTAAAGGAGAGTCTAAGACAGGTAGGGAACCTTTCAATACATTTTTTGCTTCATCTCCCTCAAAACCTAAATAACCATATTTACCGTAGTGTAATAATTTACGCGTTAAAGCTTTAATGGCTAAATCAGAATGAGCACCAACAAAACCGACACTTTGAGCTAAATTATTCGGATTTGGAATGGCATAGACCAAAGACCCGTCTTTTGACAGGTTACTAATTTGTTGATTCATTTCATTACTAAATACCGATGCATATGCAGTTTGTAAATCGTTATTATTGAATTTATTTTCAAACCCCATCACCCATACTGATTTATCAGTTGGAATAGCATTTAAATCAGAATCCAATAGCACCTCAGCTTCTTTACCCTGCGCTTCCTGGGTAGCTTTCCAGGTATTGGCCATTTCTTTATATGCGGACTGATGTTCTCCGGTAGAAGGAATAATAATTGCAGATTTTTTGGCTCCATAAACCTGAGATAAGGAAGCCGGAACTTCTTTTCGATCCAATCTACGCATGATATTGAATTCAGGATCTATTTCTATCTTAAGTGGCTTTTGATCAAAAGCGAAAGTGAAATTTTGATTCTTTTTATTCATTAGAACATTTTCCCAAATAACTTCTGTATTATTTTCTAAATAAACTGCCACCGGAATATTCAAGAAAAACACTCCTTCATTTTGTATTTGATCTAAAGTAAAAGATAATTGATATTCCTTGTTATTATGTTTTGAACTCACTTCAGAAATTTCTAAAGATGGAGCTCCCTTTCTATCAATCCATTGATTAAAAAATGGCGCTAGATCCTTGCCAGAAATTTCCTCAAAGCTCTCTTTAATATCTGTAAAGGAAGCCCTTGTAAATTCATTGTCCTTATAAAATTTTTGATACGCTTTTATAAATGCTTCATCTCCCAGATCATTTCGCAACATATTGTTCATCATTAAAACTTTGCCATATCCAATTGCTTCTTCTGCCGAATTATTTCGATTGATAAATTGATAGATTGGCATATCATTCTCTTCATTCACGTAATCTGTAAATTTTTGCAATGTAGTACGTCGGTAAGTTGCACCACTTCCTCTTTGTTCCTGTAAAAGATGGTCGGCCATATAGGCCGTTATGCCCTCGCACCAATTTCCCCCTGAATAATCTACAAAAACTCCGTTCCCCCAGTAGTTATGTAGTAATTCATGCGGATAAGATGAATACAATATCCATGGAAAACGGATAACTTTTTCACCTAATAATGTAAACGAAGGCATTCCATAGCCGGTCTCCCAAAAATTCTCAACCAAAGCGAACTTGGTGTAGGGATAAGCACCAATTAATGTTTCATACATTTTTAAATAACCACTGGTTATATTCAAATATCTATCCGCTAACTCCTGATCAGGTGTTCTTAAAAAAGCCTGTACTTCAATTTCACCCAGCATTAATGAATATTCCGTCCACTTTGCACCTATCAAATAAATTTCATCCATAGGTTCGGGTGAGTGATATGCTATTTTCTTCTTATTCCCTTCAACCTTATTTTCACTGCGATCACCTTGTGATACAATAGACCATTCCTTATCAATATCAACCGCGAGATCAAAACTTGACAAAATATGACCTTCAAACTTAGGCAACCAATAAGTAGATCCGGCAAGATATATTCCATTATCGGAAATTATTCCTTTTGTTTCACTAAATCCTCTGGCATATTCTGCCGCTGATTGCTCTATCTCATCCTTTATAATACCACCATAGGAAATGCTAAAAGAATTATTTGAAGACTTTTTAAAAGTGATCTTGTACTTTTTTACGTAATAATTGGTATCCTCATCAATATTTTCGACCTCCACAATTTTACCCCCCTCAATATTTCCAATATTTAAGTTCTTATTTAGATAGAAAAAAGTGCTGTAATTAGAATCCAACAAATTATTTGGCAGATCAATCTTATTATTAACAGATATGCTTGAATTTGAAACATTAATGTCTGCTGATATTTCTTGGTGGCCATTTTGCGCTGACATGTAAAGAGAAGCCAGTATAAAAAGTAACAAGGACCACTTTATATTTTTATTCATGGTATATAATTTATTTGGAAATAATTGAATTGCGACAAATATATAATATTATTATCGTTAAACAATATATTTTTACTGTTTTTCGATAATTTATGTAATTTAAATTTTAAGGGGGAATCATTCAAATTGCCTTTTTCACATTAGTTTCGTATGCAAACAAATCACTTGGCTGGCAGTCTAATACTTCACAGATCAATTCAAGCGTTGAAAAACGAATTGCCTTTGCTTTACCACTTTTTAAAATAGATAAATTAGCGATTGTTATTCCCACCCGATCTGACAGCTCAGTTAGCGACATTTTGCGTTGCGCTAGAATGACATCTAAATTGGTAATTATTGGCATAAAATAATAATGATATTTATTATGCCTTTTTGAACATAATAGGACAAAAGTATAAAATATTATTGATTTACAACTATTATTTATTGAAAAACGATAAATAAATATGATTTACATTGAGATTAATGCTTTATTTATCTTCCGGAACAAATTCGAAAATATCACCGGGTTGGCAATCTAATTCGTTGCATATAAGCTCAAGAGTGGAAAAACGAATTGCTCTCGCTTTTCCGCTTTTTAATATGGAAAGATTAGCTATGGTAATCCCAACGCGTTCGGACAGATCCGTTAAGGACATCTTACGCTTGGCTAATACTACATCTAAGTTGGTTATAATGGGCATTTAAATTGTTAAATCTTGATCTTCTTTTAACTCAATTCCCCTTAAAAATACGATACTAATGACAAAAACAAGCAAGCCTAATAATATGGTTTGATATTCAAAATTAAATTCATTCTTGAAAATCACATTTTTCAATTCAATTGTATTGATTATCCATTTATCTGTAAGATAATAGATTACTTCAGGAATTAGGGATAGAAAAATTATGGAAAGCGCAATTTTTTTTTATAAGTACTCCATTAGGAGCAACAAAATATTTGTTCTCGGTTAAATTATTAAATATTTTACGCAAAAAATGGATTATCATTAAATAAATAACAGAATCAACCAAAGCGCCCAACATCCTTAAATATACGAACTTCTGATCTAAATCATTGATATGAAGCCTTCCCTCTCCATTAGTTAGTGAAAATTCATAATTCTCTCCATTATATATTAATGGATCAGAGAAAATGATTTTCGAAAAGTGTATTTTAAAACCATTTAACCTGTTTAGATCAATAAAATCAACATTAAATAATAATAATAAGCCTATCAAGATGATACTTGCTATAACAGCAAGTTGTAAATACCAAAACACATTTAGAATAACTTTGGTAATTTTTAATATTTTGTAGTTCCCCATGACATTAATTTTATTGAAGAATTTGTAATATTAATAAAAAAATAGAAATATTTGATTCTTTATATGAAATTAATATAAGTAATAGTAGTTTTGCAGTTAAATAAACACGGCAAACGAGCACGATGTTGTTTTCACTCAGATTGAAATGATCATTTACCCGTAGGGTTTAACATTAAAAAACATTCCCGAGCACTTGGGACAGTCCATGAAATCATTTGAAGATCTAAAGATTCACAAATCACAATTAAAAGCTTTAAATGATCTGGGCTTAGAAAATCCGACTCCTATTCAAATAAAAGCTTTACCAGCGATATTATCAGGTCGTGATATGGTTGGACTAGCGCAAACCGGAACTGGTAAAACTTTTGCCTATCTCCTACCTATTTTAAAACTAATACCATATTCGGAGCAGATACATCCTCGTGTCCTTATTTTAGTTCCAACACGCGAGTTGGTTGTACAGGTTGTAGAGGCAGTAAAAAGCCTGACTACCTATCAAAATATAAGAGTGGATGGTGTTTATGGTGGAGTGAATATCAACAATCAAAAACAAGCGGTAAATGATGGCCTCGACATTTTGGTTGCAACACCTGGTAGGTTATTTGATTTAGCAGTCTCGGGAGTTTTACGCTTAAGTTCAATACAAAAATTGATCATAGATGAGGTTGACGAAATGTTGTTCATTGGTTTTAGACCTCAATTACTGAATATACTGGATATTCTTCCGCAAAGAAGACAAAATATTTTATTCTCCGCAACCTTGACCGAGGAGGTGGAAAAAATAATAACTAACTTTTTTAAAAGTGCAATAAAAATTGAAATTGTACCTGTGGGTACTCCTTTAGAAAAAATAATTCAAAAAGGCTATGCTATACCAAATTATAATACAAAAGTCAATTTTTTAAAAGTTTTGCTAAAAGACAAAAGCTTGGAAAAAGTGTTGATATTTGTAAAGAACAAACGTATTGCAGATCGACTTTATGAAAATCTAAATGAAGGATTTAGTGAGGAAATTAACTTAATCCATTCAAATAAATCGCAGAATTTTAGATTCAATGCCATCGAACAATTTCAAAACAGCACTCATAGAATTCTTATAGCGACGGATATCGTGTCCAGAGGCATGGATATTAAAGGTGTTACACATGTTATAAATTTCGACACTCCTGAACTTCCGGAACAATACATACATAGAATTGGCAGAACGGGGAGGGCTAGAAAAAATGGAATGGCAATTACTCTGTTTACGGAAAAAGAAGAGGAATCCATATTGGAAATTGAGATCTTAATGCAAACTGAAATCCCCTTGATTGAACTATCAGGTGATGTTGAAATTTCAAAAAATTTAATGCCAGAAGAAAAAGATAAAACAGTTGATAAGGAAATCATTAGGAAAGAACTGAAAAAAGAAGAGCCCGGACCCGCGTTTCATACAAAAAGTAAAAAAAATCAAAAGATTAATTTAGGTGGATCCTATAAAAGGGAAATTAAAAAAAAGTATAAAAAGCCTAAGACCAGACCTCCAAAAAGAAAAGGCCAAAAATAAATGCCCTTTTTTTTAAATACAGTAACAATATTAGATTATAATCGACGTTTTATTATCTCATTAGTTTTTTAATAAAACTAGGGAAAATTGTTATTGTTAAAGAAGAAGACTCTCCATGAAAATGGAGAGTTTTTTGTTTTTTTGAATCTCATCGAAATTAGTAGTCCTTTCATTTCTCTCATCATACATTCTTTATTGTTCTTCATTCTTCAATCAAAAAAAATAATTTATACAGGCAGACAACATTAATATTTAATATGCGTTGTATTATCTCATTAGTTTTTTTAATAAAACTAGGGAAAATTGTTATTGTTAAAGAAGAAAACTCTCCATGAAAATGGGGAGTTTTTTCATTGCAATTGGTGGCTTTATTTTACTGAATTTTCGCTCTTTGAATTGTCCAATATTTATATTAAGATATATCTTAGGAAAATGATTTTTTTTAAATGATTCCATTACAATATTAAAAATTTATTTGCGTTGTATTATCTCATTAGTTTTTTTAATAAAACTAGGGAAAATTGTTATTGTTAAAGAAGAAAACTCTCCATGAAAATGGGGAGTTTTTTCATTGCAACCGGTGGTTTTCGCAACAGAATTTATGCTCTTTGAATTGTCCTTAATTCATAATAAAATATTTCCTGATAAAAATAATTTTTAAAATGAACCAATTACAATATTAATATTTAATGTTCGTTGTATTATCTCATTAGTTTTTTTAATAAAACTAGGGAAAATTGTTATTGTTAAAGAAGAAGACTCTCCATGAAAATGGAGAGTTTTTGTTTTATATTGAATTGTTTCAAAGAATTTTCAATGCAACAGTAAATAAAATTGACAAAAAATGATTTATCCATAATTCTTCTAAAATAATGTGACATGGATCTTATCATTTTAAATAATTAATACTAATTGGTTCACTAATTACTTAAAAAAAATAACACCCTAAGATAATTTATTATATTTGTCTACGTTGGATTTGTAACGCTACATGAATACTAGTAAATGAAATTATGAATTCCGGTTTAATTCTTTAGCAGTATAATTAATCTTATGAATTATCTTCAAAACATTGGCAAATATTTCCTTATGCTGGGACAAGTTTTTAGGAGACCTCAAAAAAATTCCATTTTTTGGGAAAGCCTTTCTAAAGAACTTGAAGAGTTAGGGGTGAAATCTCTGGGAATTGTTGTCTTTATTTCGTTCTTTGTTGGTGGTGTAGTGGCAATTCAAACAGGCTTGAACGTGGATAACCCGCTGATACCTAAATATTTGATCGGTTTTGCTACCAAACGTTCGATTATATTGGAGTTTGCACCAACTTTTATGTGTGTAATATTAGCTGGTAAAGTTGGATCGTATATTTCGTCGAGTATTGGCACTATGCGTGTTACCGAACAAATTGATGCTTTAGAAGTCATGGGTGTAAATACCTTAAATTATTTGGTTTTACCTAAAATTATTGCCAACGTGTTCTTCTATCCATTCATTGTTTTATTGGCAATGATCGTTGGAATATACGGAGGATGGATATCTGGTTTTGCTACCGGACTATTTACCTCTGACGATTATATTGTAGGTATTAGAGAAGATTTTAAACCGCATCTTATTAGATATTCCCTGATCAAAACTATGGTATTTGCCTTTGTTATTGCAACGGTACCTTCATTTTATGGATATTATGTAAAAGGCGGTTCTCTTGAAGTTGGTAAGGCCAGTACTCTTGCCGTGGTTTGGACCAGCGTTGTGATTATTTTATTAAATTATTTCTTAACTCAAATGCTCTTAGGTTAATGATAGAAGTTACCAATTTATACAAATCATTTGATGATAACGAAGTTTTAAAGGGAATATCTGCCACCTTTGAAAAAGGAGATACCAGTATGATAATTGGTGCCAGTGGATCAGGAAAGACAGTGCTGTTAAAATGTTTGCTGGGATTAATCGTACAAGATGAAGGAGAGATCTCTTTCGATGGCAGACCATATACCAAAATGAGTATGCACGATAAACGGGGATTAAGAAAGGAAATGGGAATGGTATTTCAGAGTGGCGCCTTATTTGATTCGGAGACAATTGAAAACAATATTATGTTTCCTCTAAAAATGTTTACTGACCAAAGTAAAGAAGAGATGTTGGAAAGAGTAAACTTTGTTCTAAAGAGGGTTAATTTAGAAAATGTGAATTCGAAATACCCGGCTGAAATTTCCGGAGGTATGCAAAAAAGAGTTTCTATAGCAAGAGCGATCGTAATGAATCCTAAATATTTATTTTGCGATGAGCCGAATTCTGGTCTTGATCCGCAAACGGCAATAGTAATTGACAATCTAATTAAAGAAATAACTGATGAATATCAAATGATTACAATTATTAATTCGCACGATATGAATTCTGTTATGGAAATAGGTGAAAAAATCATTTTTTTAAAAGACGGTTTAAAAGCCTGGGAAGGAAATTCTAAAACGATATTCAAAACAGATAATAAGGCGGTGACCGATTTTGTTTACTCTTCAGATCTATTCAAAAAGGTAAGAGAAGTCTATAATAAATAAAACAAAATTTTTGCCTTAATTTACTCCACATTTCTAATTTCAATATTTTTAATATTCAAACGTGTTTCCAGCCATTTTTTCACTTTTTCTTGTTGCTTTTTAACCTCTCTTTTTCTAATTTTCTTATCCCATTTTAAAGTGATAACAGAAAGAGTATCCATTTTTTCAAAATTAGTTACATATTCCTCTGGAAAAGCCTGCTCTAACCAGATGCTCATAGTTGATCTTAATTTCTTTACTGATCTGATCGAATGGGACTTCCTGATTGTAATATTTTCTTAAATCCTTTTCTAATTCGCTAATTCTTACATCCTTTTCCCTTATAGACTCATCTTTAGCACTGATCATTCTATTACTACTCATATACATATTTTTCAATTCATCAATATCATCTCTAACCTTCGAATCATCCTGACTTTGCAAAATGGTAAGTTTTGTGCTTTTCAATCCCAATTTTTCCAATTCTTTGTTCCAGCGATCAATTTCACTCCTGCTAAAAGCACGACCAAAAACATATAGTTTTATTTCCTTTGCTCTATAATCAATAAGTTCAGACGGTTCACCAATAATATTTACTCCTTCACCTTCCACCATGTTGATAAATTTTGTTGCCTGTACTTTATATCTGTTCTCAACAAATAATTCATAAAATAAAAATATACTAAAAGAAAATATTACCAACGCTACGAGTGATGCTATCCGGGCAATTCTCTTTCTCTTAGCCTGATTGATATATTTTAACATTGGGAACTGTAAATATTTAGTTATTACAAAAGCCGCTAAGGCAATAAAAATGGAATTGATGGTAAATAAGAATAATGAACCCCCAAAATAATTGAACTGACCCGTTGCCAATCCAAATCCTGCCGTACAGAGAGGTGGCATCAAAGCAGTGGTAATCGCCACACCTGCAACGGTATTGAATTGTGGTCGTGGTCTGCTTATTGCAATAAACAAGGCCAAACCACCTGCTATTGCAATTAACACATCCCTTACATCCGGTTTGGTCCTTGATAAAATCTCCGGTGTGGCATCTTTAAAAATCGGAATACTGAAGAACAGGAAAGAAGTCAGGATACTCAAGATGACCATGGTTCCAAAATTGATTATAGAACCCTTTAGTGTATCAACATCATTAATTGCTATGGAAAATCCTATACCCAATATAGGTCCCATTAAAGGCGATATAAGCATCGCACCAATAACTACCGCCTTGGAACTCACATTTAATCCAATTGATGCAATAAGAATCGAAAACACCAATATCCATGCTGTATGCCCTTTAATGGAAATCCCTTCTCTAATTGTTTTGGCAGTAGCTTCTTTATCCGTACCTGTTTTAATACTTAAAAGCTTTGGTAAATATTCTTTTAAACTCTGGTAAAAACCTATAAAATCTTTCTAAACTTCTTCCTTTTGCTTATCTAATGAACTCTCGTCTTTTGGTTTTTCCATATTATTATTAATTGATGTTTAGGTAAATCTAACAAAAATCAGTCATTCTTAAAATACTTAGTTGCCTCAGCAGAAATTTGCTTTATTTCTTGTTCATCCGATTTTGGCAAGATCATAATTTTATCATCAGTTTCAACAATAATATAATCACTTAACCCTTTGACTATAATTTTTTTATTCTTTTGTGTTCTAACCATATTATTGGAAGCGTCAATAAAAACTGATCTTGCATTTACAATGGCATTATTATAATCATCTTTTGTTAATTTATCGAATAAAGAGCCCCAGGTACCCAGATCATTCCATCCAAAATCAACTGGTAAGACATATACATTATCAGCACTTTCCATAATACCATAATCAATAGATATATTTTCTGCCTTTTCATAGTTTAATTGAATAAAACTATCTTCCGAATCGGAATTCCAATCCTGCTCACCCTTAGCCAATAATCGATACATTTCTCCCAAATTATTTTTAAATGAACTCAGGATACTTCTTACACCCCAAACAAATATTCCGGCGTTCCACAGATAAGAACCGTCCAATAAAAATTGTTCGGCCGTTTGCAGATCAGGCTTTTCCGTGAAATCCTTCACTTTTTTTATCTTCTCTGAACCTTCAATATATTTTATATATCCATAGCCTGTATTTGGGCTGGATGGTTTAATTCCCAATGTCATCAGAATATCTTCTTTTTCACAGGCATCGAACGCTGTTTTAATATTTTTAACAAACTCCTCTGTATTGGCAATAAAATGATCGGAAGGTGCAATTATAACAACGGCCTTGGGGTCCAAATTAGATATTTTAAGCGCGCTGTATAAAACGCATGGCGCTGTGTTCCTCATTACGGGTTCCAATAATAACTGTTTTTCGGAGATCTCTGGTAAGTGTCTTAATACCAATTCTTTATATCTAGTATTGGTTGCTACCAAAATGTTCTCTTTCGGAATTATTTTCCTTAATCTGGAAAAGGTATTTTGAATTAATGATTCTCCTATACCCAACATATCATGAAACTGCTTTGGGTTTTCTTCAGTGCTTACCGGCCAAAATCTGGATCCAACGCCTCCTGCCATTATAACGGCATAATAATGTTTGTTCATTCAAATTATATTTTAATCTTGCTTAAATTTCATACTCTATCTACTTCGGCATTTTGATGAAATAAATATTTCTTATCTGTTTGTACTTCTATACATTCATACCTCGTTCTTCTTTTGTTACCACGAATAAATATTCTATTATTGTGAGTAAATTTAGTATCCATAGGTATCTCAAATATAAAACTCTTATTTGATAGTTTATCATACTGCTTTAATGCCAACGATAATTTTGCATCTGTATCTGTACTCGCTCTTGGATTTATTAAATACTTGGCCAGGAATGGTAAAATTTCCCTGGGATAAACTTCAGGGTTAACGAATGGCAACATTAAGTGCTGAAAATTTCTTTTCCATTTGATGCCATGTGGCTTTACATTTTTTGTCTTTTTATAAGTTACCAAATGCGCCATTTCATGAACAAGCGTTAATAGAAATCTATAAATGTTTAAGTCATTGTTGATGGTTATTTGATAATCTCCATTAGAAAATTTTCTAAAATCTCCATGTTTTGTTTTCCTGTTTTTAACTATTTTTAAATGGCATGGGTAATTTTCAAGAAGCTCGAATACCATTAAAACTGAACTTTCAGGAAGGTATTTCCGTAAAATCTCATGATTATTATTCAATGTTTTGCTAGTCAATTTAACTGTTTTAATTATGGAGTTGAATTAGATACTTGTAAAACTTTACCATTATAGACTTCGTTTCCCGTTAAAGAAAAATCTGCAATATATTTTGCCATTTCAGATGCTTTAATCGGTGCTTTATAATCTGGAAAAGCCTCACTTAACATTTCTGTTTGCACCGCGCCTAAGGCCAGGACATTGAACGAAATATCACTGTCTTTATACTCTTCTGCGAGTAACTCCATCAAAGTAATTACTGCACCCTTTGAAGAACTATAGGCCGATAATCCCGCAAATTTTATACTTCCTTGAATACCTCCCATACTACTAATAGCTACAATATGACTTCCCTTGTTTAAATATGGCAACATTGCTTTTGTTAATTCAGCAACAGCAAAAACATTTACTTTGTATACCTCTAAAAAATCTTCATGTGTAGTTTTAAAAAACGGTTTGTGAATTAATTTTCCGGCATTATGAATAAGGATGTCAACTTTTTCCCAATTGTTCGCAACAAAATTAATTACTCCTTCAATACCTTTCTTTTTTGTAATATCAATTCGTAAAACAGATAAATTAGAATGTTCTTCTTGCAGATTCTCAAGGGTTTTAGTATCTCGGGAAATGGCCAGGACATTATGGTTTTTTCGTATAAAATATTTAACCAGGGCAAAACCAATTCCCCTGCTCGTACCTGTGATGATTATATTTTTCAATTTAAACTTTATATATTTATCAAAATAAACAATCAAAAATATGAAATATTTAAGCATTACATTCCTATTATTTATTAGTTCTTTTATTTATGCCCAAAACACATATATCCATTGTGGTAAATTAATAGATACAAAAAAAGGTAAAGTTCTTGAGGGGATGACCATTATTGTAACTGAAAATAAAATATCTGCAGTCGAGAAAGGATATCAAGATCCCGAATCTTCCGATGATTCGATTATCGATTTAAAAGACAGAACCGTTTTACCTGGACTAATAGATATGCATGTGCATTTGGAACAAGAGATGAGTCCATCAATTTATATGGACAGATTCACTTCGAATCCGGCCGATATCGCTTTCCAATCCGTAAAATATGCTAACGCTACCTTATTGGCAGGATTTACAACCGTACGTGATCTGGGAGGATCGGGTGTAAATATTTCCTTAAGAAAAGCAATTGAAAAAGGAAAAATAAATGGCCCCAGAATTATTACCGCAGGTAAGTCAATTGCAACGACCGGAGGGCATGCAGACCCAACCAATGGTTATAGAAAAGATCTAATGGGCGATCCGGGACCAAAAGCAGGTGTTGTTAATGGTGTGGAAGATGCCAGAAAAGCCGTAAGACAGCGCTATAAAAATGGTGCAGATATGATTAAGATTACGGCTACAGGAGGCGTTTTGAGTGTTGCAAAAAATGGACAAAATCCACAATTTACCATTGAAGAAATTAAAGCTATATGCGAAACTGCAAAAGATTATGATATGCACGTAGCAGCGCATGCACATGGCGATGAAGGCATGCGAAGAGCCATTTTAGGAGGTGTGAAAACCATAGAGCACGGCACCCTGATGAGTGAAGAAACAATGGACCTGATGATAGAAAATGACGTTTACTATGTTCCGACTATTACGGCAGGAAAAGAGGTGAGCGATAAGGCAAAAATAAAAGGGTATTATCCTGAAATAATAGTACCCAAAGCCTTAGAGATCGGGCCTAAAATTCAAGTTACTTTTGGAAAAGCATATAAAAAGGGAGTCAAAATTGCATTTGGAACGGATGCCGGTGTTTTTCCACATGGGTTAAACGCAAAAGAATTTGGTTATATGGTGGAAGTTGGCATGCCCGAAATGAAGGCGATACAATCAGCAACTGTTGTTAATGCCGAAGTTTTAAAAATTGATAACATTGGTGAAATCGCCATAGGTAAATTTGCAGATATTATTGCAGTTGACAATGACCCAACAGAAGATATTAAAACCTTGGAGAATGTAACCTTTGTAATGAAAAATGGAGTTGTTTATAAGGATTAACAAAACCTTTACTCTTCAAATATAATATGCTGATAGGCACCAATATCAGGATTTGATACTCTATTCACATCTAAAATATCGAAAGGTACCCGGAGTGATGCATTTCGATCGGCCTTGTCTATAGCATCAGAATTTTGACCAATTATCAATTCATTGGTTTCTGGGTTTTTAAGATCTGTATCGCCATTTAATATAATATCTTGATAATGGCTGGTATCATTAAAATCAAACAAAGGATTGTCTGAATAGTTACCATTTAGATCATCAAATTTTATCATACAATTCTCGAAATTATAATTAAACTCAGCTCCCATATCTTGTTCTAAGATCATTTCAATATTTTGATTTCCATCAATAATACAATTTGTAAAATTAGCCTCGATCAGATCTCTTGCTAAAATAGATCCTGTACCGTCAGAATTGTTGAATTCCAAAAAATTATTTACCCATAATGTTGGAAATTGCCTTATACTCCTGTTCCAATAATTGGCAAAAGTGGAATGTGTGAAATTATAGGTTCCCCCAATAGTACAAGCGAGAGAGGACATGCCGTTATTTCCAATTACAACATTATCACCAATAATATTAGTGGTTCGTCCCAGAATACCAAATGACGAGGTATTATAAATTTGTATATTATATAATTTTAGTGTCGGTTCGGCTAAACTTCCTATCGAATCCATCAAGATACCAATCGTATTGTTTTTAATAACGGCATTATTTATAGAATGATCTTTACTTCCCGCTCTTAACCAAATAACACCCCATTGACCCGCAATATCCGAATAAAATGGTTCTAGTCTATCCCCTTCGAAAACAACCTCTTCACCAATCTCTCCATTAACTTTTAACGTAGCATCCCTTTCAACCAAGAGCCCGGAACTTTTGTGAAAATGCACATTTACTCCTTTTTCAATTATTAAACTTCCATTTTCCGGAACACCAACATACCCATAAATTACATATGGTTTATCGTTCTGCCATACCGTATTCTCATCTAGATAAAATCCATCAATCGCAATTTCCTCTCCCTCAGGATCAGTCCCTAAAATAATTTTTTCTTTTACTCCCTGGGCATCTCTGGATGGATATAAAAAATGAGCATCCTGAACCAAAGTAACCAGATCAACATCCTGTAAATTCTCACCTCTGTCAAAGACTATGGAATCGGTATAAATAGGATTTGTAACCTGGTTAAAATCAATTGTAGCCTCAATAAAAACATAGATACTGTCCTTGGCAAGTATGTCAATATTCGTAAACATCTTCCCGTCTAACCCGTCTACATTAAGTCGGTAGAACGACTCTTCCCCTCTGCCTAGTTGTATGGATGGAATGGTAATATTGTTATTGGATCTATTGTAGACCTTTAGTGTTCGCGTACTTGAACTGATATTAGTAAATATAGTATCTAAATAAACCGTATCTCTCGAAAAAGAAAGCTTACCGCTATTTAATATGGTTTGATCAAAATCATCATTACAAGAAATCAGATTTATTATTAAATATAACGATATAACAGTAAATGGAAATCGTGATCTCACTATAATTATTTTTTTACTAATTCTATTTCAAATACTTTTGACCATCTTTTACCGGTTACAAAAAGCCGGTCGTTTTCCTTATCATATGCAATGCCATTCAGTACGTTATCACTACCTTTTTGTCCCGCTTTCTCCTGTAAACCTTTCAAATTCACTATTCCATCAATTGCTCCATTTTTAGGATTCACAATTAAAATAGAGTTTTGCTGCCAAATATTAGCATAAATTTTACCCTTAACATACTCCAGTTCATTTAATTTTTCAGCTTTTCTCTTATTTGTATAGGTCTCTATAAATGTCAATTCCTCAAGGGTTTCCGCATCCAGAAACCACATACGTTCTGTACCATCTGTTTTAATAAGCTTATCTCCATCATTGGTCAAGCCCCAACCTTCCTTACTTTGTTCATAATCGAAGGTTTTTTCCAATTCAAATTTTTCCAGATCATATATAAAACCTATTCTTTGTTGCCATGTAAGCTGGTAGATCTTACCATTTAAAATAGTCAAGCCTTCAGCAAAATATTCCTTATCCAGATCAATCTTTTGCAATACTTTTCCTGTCTCCAACTCAACCTTTCTTAACGATGAACCGCCTCTTTCACCGGTACTTTCATATAAATAATCATTAAAATATTCAAATCCTTGTGTAAATGCATCCGGATCATGAGGGTATTCATTCAGAATATTATACGTATAAATTACCGGAGCACTTGCGGCTAAAAAATAAATTGTATTATTTAATATCTTCCTTTTTCCTTGATAATAAACCGTTGCGGATATTGCCTGTTTACCCAATTTGTATTTGCTAATATCAAGCCCCTCAGGATTTGATATGCTATTTCCATTAATATAATATTGAATAGAATCAATAGGGTTGCTATTCTTCTCAACAACATCTATATGCAAAGATTTGCTCACCTGAATTATTTTCGGAGATTGTAACTCCAAGTTGTACTTTACACCACAAGAACTAAAGAAAAGCAGAAGTAAAACCACTAATACGGTACTATTTCTAATCATAATCAAATTTTTTAAGCAAATTAACCAAATTATTGTTTGAGATTTAAAAATAATAGTTAAATTTGCACTCTCAAAATCAGCAGGCGCTGTATTGTCTTTCAAAAAGGCGAAAGTATAAAATTTAAATGAGTTTACGATGAGAAAAGGAATACATCCGGAAAATTACAGAATGGTTGCATTTAAGGACATGTCTAATGGAGATGTTTTCTTAACGCGATCTACTGCTAATTCAAAAGAATCTTTAGATGTTGATGGTGTTAATTACCCCTTAATCAAGTTAGAGATTTCACGTACATCACATCCGTACTACACAGGGAAAATGAAATTGGTAGATACTGCGGGTCGTATAGATAAATTCAAATCAAAATACGCAAAATTTAAAAAATAAACAGGAGGCATTAAGCAATAATCCTTATTTATATAATATTAATACTTCTAATCCTTGATTTAGAAGTATTTTTTTTATCCTATAGAATTTTTCCTCCTAACATTCAAGGATTTTTATCCCCATTTACAGGTATTTTTCAACAATTAACTTGTATGTGAATAGTATTTATATATATTTGTTTGAGAATATGGCATCATAATTGATTTATATTCTGAAATTATCCCCTCACATTAATCCCCTTAGAAGTAATAGAATACAATAAACATTCGATTATCATGTTTAATGTTTAGAGTAAAATGTTGAAATTTTTAAATGATGTGAAAATGGTGAATTACGAGATTAATATTAGGAATGAATTTTTTATTTCAGCTTTATTCATTGAAAATATGATTACAAGCTATATATCTGAGGAATTTAAAGTGAATGGTGTCGTAAATTCGACTGTTTTAGAAGATAATATTAATTCGTTTAATTTTAATGAAAAAATTGAGATCCTTCTCGACTCGGATGAATTTTCAATTATTGACAAAAGCAAACTATCTGTTTTTCGGGAGATATTCAAGGAACTTACGATCAATAAAGATGCATTAACTTTTGAAGATTGTTTAACCTCAAATGCCAGTAATGATGATTTTTTGTTAATCTTATATCCGCAGGAGCATAGTATAGAGCGAGAAGAAAAATTAACAAATGCCTGTATTCTATTGATTGACGATGTCTCTCAACTAGTTTCAAATTTCACAAAAGAGACTCAGGTCAAACTAAATAAACGTGTTTTTAAACTTCATTCTTTAGTGTTGGGTGCTTTGAGCTTTGTTTTTACAATGCTGCTTTTCAGATAAAATAAACTTGTTTTTTGGTTATTTTTTTGGGAATTGTTTTTGATCAATTCGCACGTTAATCTCTGTATCTTAAGATTTCTTTATTTTCCTAAAAATAACTTTTGTCCTATACTAATTTGATTGGTATTCAAATTATTATATCGTTTCAGCTCTTCCACTTCGAGATTATTATTCTTCGCAATAGAATACAAGGTGTCACCTTTATCTACAATAATATATTCTATCTTAGTTTCCCTGCTAGGCCTGTATGACTTATTCTTCGATTTCAAAACAATTCTATCATATTGATGTAAATGATACTCCTCTACCAGACTAATTAATTTAGTCGGATATTTTCTATCTGTCGCATATCCTGCCTTTTTCAATCCCTTTGCCCATGCTTTATAATTATCTTCCTTTAAATCAAATAAAAACGAATACCTCCCTCTCGTAGTAAGAAACTTTGAATGATCATCAAATGACCCTTCAGGATTATTGTATTTTCGAAAACATTCATGGCGCCGATCGTCGTCATGATACACCTTTTTGCCATCCCACCCTTTATGGCATTTTATTCCAAAATGATTGTTTGACTTAAGAGCCAGAGTACTTCTGCCATTGCCTGATTCCAATATACCCTGAGCTAATGTAATACTCGCAGGAATTTTGTACTCCACCATTTTGTCTGTAGCTATGTTTTTATATCTTTCTATATAAGCTAATGTATAGCCATTGAGATTAGTATTATGCTTTTTAAATTTTTGAAAATACACCTCTGATTCCTTATAAACAGGATTTTCGGTTTCGACTCTTTTATCCGATTTTGTAATCGCACTTTCCTTTTTAGAGTTACTAACCTTTCTGGAAGATTTACAACCAAATACGGAACTTATTAAAACGATTAGTATTACAATCTTTACAACTTTCATCATTCAATTATAGGCAATTTCTTATTCTTTAACCTTATATTCATTCCCAGGATACCCTGAAGTCCGCCAGTATGAATGGCTAATATTTTTGTTCCTCTCTCAAAATGTCCTCTCTTTACTAAATCTAAGAGTCCATACATCATTTTTCCAGTATAAACCGGATCTAAAGGAATAGAAGTTTCAAATTTAAAATTATTTATAAAATTTACCAACTCTTCATCAATCTTTGCAAAACCTCCCATATGATAATCGTTTATCAAACACCATTTATTGTTTGAATGTATAAACTTTTTATTTCTTTTCCCAAAAAGTTGCCTTTTAAGGCCGGAAACCCCATAACGAATTGATTATCATTAACGGAATTTATTATTCCGGAAATAGTTCCACCGGTCCCAACTGATAAACAAACTACGTCAAAATCCTCATCCCCCGGCTTTAAAATTTCCTCGCAACCTCTAATGGCCAGATCATTAGTTCCTCCTTCCGGAATTAAATAAAAATCTCCGAATTTTCCTTTTAGATCATTTACAAAATGAGCCGTGTCTTTTAATCGATAATCAGATCTACTTACGAATTCAAATTTCATGCCATGCTGAGATGCCAAACCAAGCGTTGGATTGACCCTTAATGTCTCGTCCATATCCTCCGATAATTCTTCTCCCCTAATGATACCGATAGTTTTAAATCCATATTTTTTTCCAGCAAAGGCAACAGCACTTATATGATTTGAATAAGCACCACCAAAAGTAAGTAAGGCATTGCAATTTTCTTCTTGTGCTTTTTTAAGATTATATTTTAACTTCCTAAATTTATTTCCAGAAATAAAAGGGTGTATTTGATCTTCTCTTTTTATAGTTAAGCTTATCCCTTTTTCCATTAAAAGAGGGATTTCTACTTTTTGATTCTCACTACTAGTATTCAAAAAATCAACCATTTTTATTAAATTGAAAAGATAATCATATTTTATAAATAGAAAAACCTTGTCGATAATTATCTTTGCCGCATGGATTTTAATAATGAATACTACCCTGAAGATTTTTACTTAAGCAAGGAGGGTTATAAAGTGTTCACGGAAGAATATCATTTAAAAAGGGGTTATTGTTGTAAAAACAATTGTAAACATTGCCCCTACGGTTATGATCCACTCACCGGGAGGATAAAGTAAATTAGAAAGCTTACCTCACAAATAGTTCATTTATTACAAATTATTATAAGCAAAGTCAATGGATACAACAGTCCGTTCAAAAATTTAAATTAGATATGGTATGATTCTTGATACTTGTATTGCAGCATCATATCATTATTAGGTGATTTTTCAGATGTTAATATGACCATTTTGATTAATGGTCGACAAAATTAAAAAGCATATTATGAACGCATTGAAATTATTTCTGATTCTGCTTATTTTCATATTTACGTCCTGCGCATCAGTAAATGTAACGTCGGATTACGATAAAAATACGGACTTCTCCAATTATAAGAGCTATGCATTCTATAAAAAAGGAATTGACAAGGTTGAAATTTCTGATTTGGATAAAAGAAGAATCCTAAGAGCAATTGAGGCAAATATGGATGCAAAGGGATTTGTAAAATCTGAGAATCCGGATTTGTTGGTCAATATCTTTACAAAATCCAGAGAGAAAATTGATGTTTATAATAATGCATATTACGGATGGTATCCGTGGTATTACGGATATGGATTCTATGGCCCGGGATTTGGGTATGGTTACGGTTTTGGGTATAATAATGTATCCACATCAACAGAAGGAACACTTTTCATAGACCTCATTGATGCCCACAAAAAAGAGTTGGCATGGCAGGGAATAGGCAAAGGAATATTAGCCTCTTCCAAGAACATTGACAAAAAAGTTGAGAGAATCAACGAATTTGTCACCGAAATAATGATGCAATATCCTCCAGTAATAGAACAAAAATAATTTTTTTATTTTTTAAAAGCAATTCAGTTCCTGCACTTATTCTATAGTTTTTGACGGATATATTACCCTTTATAAAATTAGTAAGAATTCCATGATTCCTTCAAGCACGCTTGTTCAAATCTACTATAATTTCTTCATCACTCTTGGTTCCACTTTTCAGATATTAAATTTTCTGTTCAATTCAATTGCGTTTTTTAAATCTTATTTTTAAAGCTCTCTCATCTTTTTTGACATTGCCATTTGTTTCTATTCTTCCCGGAATACATTTCATCTAAATATTAGGAGTTCGAAATATATTATGTTAACCTTTTTCTTTTGAGACATCTAATAGTTGTTTCCAACCAAAACCTCTAAAAGAAAAAATATTATTGAATGAAAAACATATTCCCAAAAGAAATTATTGCAAATACGGTAGAAGTACATCAATTTAAACACCAAACAAAAAATAAAGTCATATATACAATACTGATAATAAGTGTATTATGTCTATGCGCCTCATTACCATTCATTTTTATGGATATTTATTCCTCTGCCCAGGGCATACTAAAATCACATAAAGAAAGAAATCAAATAACTTCTTTGCATTCTGGAAAAATTAAAACAATTTTTATTGAAGAAAATAAATATGTACAACAAGGTGATACTTTATTGACAATTGACAACGCCGCTGGCCTGGCAAAATTAAAACTACTTAACGATCAACTCGAAGAGGTAGAAAAATTCATCTGCGATTTGAATTACCTATCCAATACAAAATCCTTAAGCTTAGATTCATTGCATTCCTTTTTATATCAAAAACAATATTTACTCTACATTCAAAAATTACGAGAACTTCAAACTCGTCGTTTCAAGACAAAAAAAGATTTTATTCGACAACAAAAATTATACAAAAAGGAAGTTATCGCCAAGCTGGAATTTGAAAATAGTAAATATAATTTCGAAATATCGTTAAACGAATTAGATCATTTCAAGAAACAACAACTCAATCAATGGCAATCCAAACTAACAGAGCAGAAGAACAAATCCAAGGAATTGAAGAGCTCCATATTTCAACTTAATGACGAACAGAAAAATTACATTATAACTGCCTCCATCAAGGGAACGATCCAAAACCTGAAAGGCCTTGAGGCTGGTAATTTTATTATAGCGGGTACTTCCATCGCAGATATATCTCCTGATACAGATTTGATCGCAGAATGTTATATCAATCCTTCTGATATCGGAATGCTAAAGAAAAATAACGAAGTTAAATTTCAAATAAATGCATTTAACTACAACCAATGGGGAATGGCCACGGGTAAAATTATAAGTATCAGCAAAGATATTACCATTGTAAATAACATGCCCCTATTTAGAGTAATTTGTTCTCTTGACCAGAAACAATTGAAATTGAAAAATGGCTTTGAAGGAGAGCTCAAAAAAGGAATGACATTAAATGCCCGTTTTTTCATCATTAACCGATCCGCTTATGATCTACTCTATGACAAAGCAGATGATTGGTTTACGCCTTAATAACATATGTCTAATATAAAAATAAAACAACATGATATTACTGATTGTGGAGCTGCTTGTTTGGCTTCTGTTAGTGCTTACTACAAATTAGAAATCCCTATTGCGCGTATACGACAATTCGCAGGCACTGATAAAAAAGGGACCAATGTCTTAGGATTAATTGAGGCTGCTCAAAAATTAGGTTTTGAAGCCAAAGGAGTTCGTGGTGATTTTGATAGTTTATTTAAAATTCCAAAACCTGCAGTGGCACATGTAATTGTTAAAAAAAAATTACAGCATTACATTGTTATTTATGAAGTTGATAAGAAATGGGTGAAAATTATGAATCCGGGAACAGGAAAATTTCATAAAAAAACCCATACTGAATTCAAGGATGAATGGACCGGTGTTTTAGTATTGCTAATGCCCAATGAAAATTTTACCTCAGGAAATGAAAAAATATCGATATTAAAACGATTTTGGTATTTATTAAAACCACATAAGTTTGTTCTTATACAAGCTTTGATCGGTGCTATTATCTATACCCTACTTGGTTTATCTACCTCTATATATATTCAAAAAATTACAGATCATGTCTTGATCGGCGGTAACACAAAACTTCTAAACCTATTAAGCATTGTTATGGTGATTTTACTATTGATACAAGTTCTTATGGGCGTATTTAAAGATATTTTCATCATTAAAACGGGTCAACAAATAGATGCCCGACTTATCCTGGGTTATTACAAACATTTATTAAAACTACCACAACAATTTTTTGATACTATGCGTGTGGGGGAGATTATTTCGCGAATAAATGACGCAGTAAAAATACGTGTCTTTATAAATAGCACCTCATTGTCATTAACCGTAAACTTTTTTATTGTCTTTTTTTCATTTGCATTGATGTTTGGCTATTATTGGAAATTGGCTTTAATAATGTTGGCTATTATCCCTGTATATATCATTATTTATTGGATAACAAATAGGTTAAACAAAAAAACTGAACGTAAATTAATGGAGCGTGCCGCCGATCTGGAAAGTCAATTGGTTGAGTCTCTGAATGCAGTCGGTACAATTAAGCGTTTTGGCATAGAAGATTTTGCCAATATTAAAACCGAAACAAGTTTTATCAAATTATTGCATATCGGATATAGTTCTGCGTTAAATGGTATTTTCAGTGGTACTTCCTCTCAAACAGCTTCCAGATTATTTACCATCATCTTGTTATGGACGGGCACCTACTTTGTGATCGACCAAGAAATTACGCCGGGAGAATTAATGTCCTTCTACGCAATCTTAGGCTATTTTACCGGTCCAATTTCCAGCTTAATCGGTGCAAATAAAAGTATACAGAACGCACTAATTGCAGCAGACAGGCTATTTGAAATTATGGATCTGGAGCGAGAAGAAACAGAGAACAAAATGGAACTAATACCCGGTCAGGTTGATGACATTACTTTTAAAAATGTAAAATTCCGTTATGGAACTCGTGTTGAAGTATTTGATGATTTTAACTTGACACTTAAAAAAGGAAATATTACCGCTATTGTTGGCGAAAGCGGCTCCGGCAAATCTACTTTGATCTCCTTACTACAAAATATTTACCCAATACAGAGCGGAAGTATTTGCATTGGGGCATTTGATCTAAAATATATCGAGAACAGAAGCTTACGACAATTGGTAAGTGTTGTACCCCAAAAAATAGATCTGTTTGCAGGAAATGTTATAGACAATATTGCTATTGGTGATTTTCAACCGGAAATGGAACGAATTTTAAATATCTGTAAGAATATAGGTATTTTAGAATTTATAGAAACACTTCCTAACGGATTCAATACATATCTTGGAGAAAACGGAGCTACACTTTCAGGAGGACAAAAACAACGCATAGCCATTGCACGTGCTTTATATAAACAACCTGAAATTTTAGTACTCGATGAAGCCACATCTTCCTTGGATAGCACTTCAGAAAATTATATTCAACGAACTATAAAGAACTTAAGAGAACAACATAAAACCATTATTATCATAGCACATCGTTTAAGTACGGTTGTACACGCTGATACCATTGTAGTGTTGGATAAAGGAAAAGTAATTGAACATGGCAGCCATAAAGAGCTTTTTGAGAAGCAAGATCTCTATTACAATTTATGGAAACAACAGATGCCTGTTTTTGAATTATAAATTTAGAATTTTGATTAGAGCTTGTCATTCCCGCGAAGGCGGGAATCTTATAATAAAAAACGCAACTATTAATAATAATATTGAAAATAAAGAAATACCAATTAAAAACCCTCTTTTTTCATCCCTTTTAGAAAATATGTAGGCAGATGGGAACAGATAAACGCTAAAAAATGAAAACACTCAAACAATTAGAGCGATTGCGTAGAGCTCACAAATTCATTCAGTACGCGAATACCGGCACTCCAAAAGAGTTCGCTTTAAAATTAAATATCAGTGAGAGAGAAGTCTACCGTATTATAGAATACCTAAAAGAAGTGGATGCTACAATTTGTTTTTCCCGAACCTCAAACTCTTATTACTATATAGATGATTTTGATCTATTGGTCAATGTATCTGTCAAAGTACTTATAAAAGAAGAAATAAGAACAATTTATGCCGGGACTACTGTTTTAGATAAAAATTTTGAGAATACTGTACTTATTGGTACAACTGACAGGTTATGGCAGTGAGTACAGGTAATTTAGCAGTATCAAAAAAAATGTCAGACGTGGCACCGAATTATTAGACGTGATAATTTCATTTTGATAGGTCATTGAATATAAAGTCGCAATCCTGAACAGGTTTCAGGATCATAAAAAACGACTATTTTCAAGACAAAAAATAAAGTTCAATATTAAAATTATTAAATTATGAAAAATTTAGAAAATTATGGTGTTCTGGAAATGGGTGCTAAGGAAATCAGAG
>PVMS01178146.1_pt1 | contig 32213 bp, 32 predicted proteins | sample 1853461 | NCBI WGS metagenome assembly PVMS01 (sample SAMN08582032, study PRJNA380276) | Marine sediment metagenome, whole genome shotgun sequencing project. | isolation source: ocean sediment barecode stripped | collected 2017
AGTTAACGATATGCCACATCGACTTGTCGATCTGCTGCAATTTGATCTTCATTTTTCCTGCCCACTTCAAGCAACATGTCTTTTGTCATAATATGCGTGCCGCGCTCAAAAAATGAATATTCAAATATACGAGTTTCAACAATTGCATCTACAGGGCATGCTTCTTCACAAAATCCGCAGAAAACACATTTAAATAAATCAATGTCGTAACGTGTGGTACGTCGACTTCCGTCTTCACGTTCCTCGGAATCAATGGTGATCGCTAATGCGGGACATACCGCTTCACATAGCTTGCAACCAATGCAACGCTCCTCACCGTTTGGATAGCGACGCAACGCATGCAAGCCTCTAAATCTGGGTGATTGCGGTGTTTTTTCTTCGGGGTATCGAATGGTGGTTTTTTTAGATACCAATCGACGCCCGGTTAAACGCATGCCTTTCAGCAACTCAGATAAAGTAAAACTTCGAATTATGTTTTTTAGCATACTCATCAGATGCACCTAATCAAACCAAGGTGGAAAATGTATATAAAGCAATATTCCTTCCACAAATATCCAAATTAAAGTCACTGGTAATAATGCCTTCCATCCAAGTCGCATGATTTGGTCATAGCGAAAGCGAGGGAAAGTTGCACGAAACCATAAGAAACAAAATATAAAGAAACAGGTTTTAGCAATAAACCAATGTGGACCAGATGAAAGTGCTGCGCCTATATAAGGCAAATGTAACAAATATGCAGGAAATAATGGCAGCCCTTCAAATGGACTTAACCAACCACCTAAAAATAACAATACGGTTAGTGCGGATATTAAAATGATATTGGCATATTCAGCTAAGAAGAATAAGGCGAAACCCATACCCGAGTATTCAACATGAAAGCCTGCAACAATTTCTGATTCGCCTTCAACCACATCAAAGGGTGCTCGATTAGTTTCAGCAACACCGGCAATAAAATACGTTAAGAATAAAGGTAATAAAGGCACCCAATACCAATTCCAAAAAAACTTACCTTGCTGCGCCATGACAATGTCGCCAAGATTTAAACTGCCGCTCGCCATTAGCACGCCTACCAAAGCAAACCCCATGGCAATCTCATATGCAATTATTTGAGCAGCCGAACGCAAAGCGCCCAGCAATGCATATTTTGAATTGGATGCCCAACCTGCAACGATCACTCCATACACACCTAGTGAAGTCATTGCTAATATATATAAGAGTCCTGCATTAATGTCCGCAAAATTCCAACCTTCTGCAAAAGGAATTACCGCCCAGGCGGCTAATGCTGGAATCATGGTTAACAATGGCGCCAATCTAAATAAAAATCGATCTGCATCGGTTGGCAAAATCATTTCTTTAAACATTAGCTTTAACGCATCAGCAATAGGTTGCCCAAAACCCCAGGGGCCTACACGGTTTGGCCCCATGCGTACTTGCATGAAGCCGATAACTTTTCGTTCCGCCAACGTTACATATGCCACACACACAAACAATACTAATATAAATGCGAACATATAAGCTGTCATTAATACCACAGGAGGTATTGAGGCATAAAAATTAGTCAGCCAATCAAACATGAGCCAACCTTTGTATTTCAACTGGCGCGATCGTCACTCCAAGTTGATCGATCTCCTCAGCACTTCTTTGTATCCAAACACTCCGCATCGGTATCGCATCGTTTAGCAGCAAATCCAATGTCATCTCTTGGTTACCTTGCACCACCCGCACTCTTTTTTCTTTTAATACATCCAAATCACGTGCCTGTTGCTCACACATTGCTACATGAGGTTGCTGTCCATATACAGTAGCTTGCAAAGAATTTGCCCGTCGCACAACATTATCAGCAGCATAAATTGGCGTGCTGGATACTCTAAATAAGCTGCCTTCATCTAAATTTAAATTGATGTGGTTAAGGTCTTTTAGGTTGCTATCAAATTCATCCTCGCCTTCTAATAGCGATTTAATTTCATCACGGATTTGCGAGCAAGATTGATATTGTGTGTCAGCAATGCCCAGTTTGTTCGCCAGCACTCGCAATACTCGCCACGCTGGCCGTACTTCTTCAGAAACTGAGATCGCATTCGTTACACTTTGCCAATGACCTTCTGCATTCACATAAGTACCTTCCGTTTCAGCAAAGGTCGCAATTGGTAAAATGGCATTCGCATAGTCAAGCATCGATTCAGTAAGATAGGGAGAAAATATCACTACAAACTCCGCTTCTTGCATGGCTTTAATCGCAGCGGGCGCATTGGCAAAATCAAATTCTGGCTCTAAATTAAATAACACACAAACCTTTCTAGGGTTAACAAGCATTTCAACTGCATTTAAACCAATATTCGTACTGGCTTTGCCGGCGGGCAATCGATGCGGGACGAACCCAGATAGCCACGCACCCACGGAGTTGCCTGCTTGCGCAATGATTCCAAAATGAGAATTAGTATTGTTTGCAATAAAATTAGCTAGAGCACGCAATGCTGAAGCCTGCGGATGACTTTCTGCAATGGCTCCGAGCATAATGCTTGCCTGCTCGCCATTCTTTAATAAATCAAATACTTCTTTTGCCTGTGTAGAAATTGAAGTTTTCTCAACCATTGCAATTAATGCAGGCGGTAATTTCTGCAAAGCCTCAGGCTCCGCACATCCTGCAATCCCAGCCAATGCAAGCACCCATTGTTGTGGCGCCACATTCCAAGTGCTTTGATTTACGAAATGAAAATCGAACGACTGCGGGTTTAGGCTAGTAAGCTTACAGCCTCTAGCACTTGCTTGGCGCATGCGGTGCGCCAGCATGGGCTGTTCGAGTCGCACATCACAACCTATTAAAAAGATTGCATCATTCTTCTCGATTGATTCTATCGATTGCCCTAAATAGGGAAACAACGGCATCGCCTCTTGATCTGTGAAATCTACTTGGCGTATTCGGTGATCAATATTTTGTACATTCAAGTGACGAAATACTTTTTGTAACAAATACAATTCTTCTAACGTTGAATGCGGTGCTGCCAATACACCTATTTGTTCCGCCGGATATTGTTTTATCTTTTCTATTACCTGCTCTAAGCAAGAATCCCAATTTTTGCCATGCCAGCCATGATCTCCCTTAAACATAGGTTGTGTAGCCCGATCATCAGCACGCAAACCTTCATAGCTAAAACGATCACGGTCTGATATCCAAGTTTGATTCAACGCTTCATTTTCTCTAGGCACTACACGAATTACCTTATTGCGTAGCGTATGCATGTATATGTTTGAACCCACACTGTCGTGTGGAGCAACATTGGCGGATTGCAGCATTTCCCAAGAGCGCGCATGCATACGTGAAGGTTTAGCATTCAATGCGCCTACAGGACAAATATCAATGACGTTACCTGACAACTCGGAGCTTAAGGAACGTTCTACATAAGTACCAATTTCCATAAACTCACCGCGCCCAGTAGCACCTAGTTCTTGCATACCTGCTATTTCACTACCAAAACGAACGCAACGCGTGCAATGAATACAACGCGTCATATCTGTAGAGACTAGTGGTCCTAATTCTTTATCAGGCACCACGCGTTTCCTTTCCATATAACGCGAAACATCTTTACCATAGCCCATAGCAATATCTTGCAACTCACATTCGCCACCTTGATCACACACCGGACAGTCAAGCGGATGATTTATCAGTAAGAATTCCATAGTGTCTCGTTGCGCCTCAAGCGCGACTGGAGATTTGGTATAGACTTTCATGCCTTCAGCAACTGGTGTAGCACATGCAGGCAATGGCTTAGGCGCTTTCTCCACCTCCACCATGCACATACGACAATTTGCCGCGACTGACAATTTTTTGTGATAGCAAAAACGTGGGATATCAATATCTAGCTGATCTGTAACTTCGATCAGCATTGCGCCTTTAGGTGCAGACACCTCTTTGTCGTTGATAAATAATTTTATGCTTTCTTCAGACATTAGATTTATTTAAAGCTATCTATGCTGCAACACTTGCATTAGCAGATGCATTTAAAATGCTATGACCATGTTCTATATAATAAGTAAATTCTTCACGGTAATGCTTAATAAAACTATGCACTGGCATTGCCGCTGCATCACCCAATGCGCAAATTGTTCTGCCTTCTATTTTACTGGCAACATCATCCAGTCTTTCAATATCTTCTGGCTTTCCATTGCCGGCAACAATGCGAGAAATCATACGATACAACCAACCCGTACCCTCTCTACAGGGTGTACATTGACCGCAAGATTCTGAAAAATAGAAACGCGAGATGCGTTGCAGTACTTTCACCATGTCGGTTGTGTCATCCATCACTACCACTGCACCTGATCCCAACATAGATCCAGCTTGGCCAATGGATTCATAATCCATATTGGTAGCCAGCATGACCTCACCTGCTACCACTGGCACGGAAGACCCGCCGGGTATTACGGCTTTAAGCGCATGGCCTGTTCGTACACCGCCAGCCAATTTAAGTAACTCCGAAAATGGCGTACCCAGTGGTATTTCAAAATTGCCTGGATTGTTTACATGCCCGGAAACAGAAAAACATTTTGTACCACCACTTTTTTCAACTCCGAAAGCAGAAAACCATTCTGCGCCTTCACGCATAATACTGGGCACCGAAGCAAAAGTTTCAGTATTATTAATGGTCGTTGGCTTACCATACAAACCTACATTCGCTGGGAACGGCGGCTTAAAACGCGGCAAACCCTTTTTACCCTCTAGCGATTCAAGCAGGGCAGTTTCTTCACCACATATGTAAGCGCCTGCACCCAAAACATCATGCAAAATAAAAGTTACGCCTGAGCCAAGAATATTTTCGCCTAAGTAGCCCTCTGCATAAGCTTCATCTAAAGCTTGTTTAAATCGCAAGTAAGGCTCATCTAAAAATTCTCCACGCAGGTAGTTATAACCTGTCGCCACGCGCATTGCATAGGCAGCAATTGCCATTCCTTCAACAACTGAATGTGGATTGAATCTTAAAATATCGCGGTCCTTACAGGTGCCAGGTTCAGACTCATCTGAATTACAGACCACATAACTTTCTACTTCTGGGTTTCTAGGCATGAAGCTCCACTTCAACCCAGTCGGAAATCCTGCGCCACCACGACCTCGCAGTCCTGATGCTTTTATTTGCTCGATGACTTCATCTGGAGTGATCTTCTCACGTAGGATTTTTTCCCATGCCGAATAACCTCCGACGCGCTTATAGTTTTCGAGCGTCCAAGGTTGGTCAAACTCCAACGTCCGGTAACAAACATTATTTTGTTGCATAAGACCTCATCACTTTGAATCGAGCTCGTCTAAAATTTTATCGATTTTCTCAATGGTTAATTTCTCATGGTACACATGATCAACTTGCATCATCGGTGCACCACAACACGCTGCCAAACATTCTTCTTCTTGTTTTAAATAGTATTTTCCATCAGGCGTACTTTCACCTAAATTCACTCCAAGCTTGCTGGTCAAGTGCTCAACAACTTCGTCAGCCCCACACAACATGCAAGACAAGTTTGTGCAAATAGAAATGGTGTACTTACCCACAGGCTTCAGCTCATACATGGAATAAAATGATGCAACTTCGTAAACTGAAATTGCTGGCATGCTTAAATATTCAGCCACGGCATCCATTTGTTCCACTGGCAGATAACCGACCTCATGCTGCACAGCACGTAAGGCACCCAAAACCGCAGATTGTTTTTGATCGGCTGGAAATCTAGTTAGCCAGCCATCAATTTCTTCACGCACATGATTCGACAGCCCTTGCGTTGCGTTTTGTATAGAAGAATCTGTCATCGATCGATTTCTCCAAATACCACATCCTGTGAACCGATAATTGCCACAACATCGGCCAACATGTGGCCACGTGCCATTTCATCAAGTGAAGACAAATGTGCAAATCCTGGTGCGCGAATTTTTAAACGATAGGGTTTATTGGCTCCATCGGAAACTAAATAGATTCCAAACTCACCCTTGGGGTGCTCTATTGCGGTATACACTTCGCCAGGTGGCAAACAATAGCCTTCGGTAAACAATTTAAAGTGATGAATCAGTTCTTCCATTCCCATTTTCATTTCGCCACGCTTAGGCGGAGAAACTTTATGGTTGTCTACCATCACCTGGCCTGGATTTTTACGTAGCCAATCGACACACTGCTTGATAATTACATTTGACTGACGCATTTCCTCCATGCGCACTAAATAACGATCGTAACAATCGCCATTCACTCCAATAGGTATCTGAAAATCAAGCTGTTCGTAAACTTCGTAAGGCTGTTTACGACGCAGATCCCATTCAACTCCGGAGCCACGCAACATAGGACCCGTAAACCCTAACTGCAAAGCACGCTCAGGCGTAACAATTCCAATATCTACGGTACGCTGCTTCCAAATTCTATTATCAGTAAGCAGGGTTTCATACTCATCAACACAAGCCGGAAAACGTTGCGTGAAATCTTCGATAAAATCAAGCATAGAACCGGTGCGTGCTTTATTTAATTTCTCAACGTCCTTTTTATCATTCCAACGTGACTCAACGTATTTCGGCATCTCATTGGGTAAATCTCGATACACGCCACCCGGGCGATAATACGTTGCGTGCAGTCGCGCACCTGATACTGCCTCATAACAATCCATCAAGTCTTCACGCTCCCTGAAAGCATAAAGAAAAACGGTCATCGCCCCAATATCTAGTGCATGCGCGCCTAACCATAATAAGTGATTCAGTATTCGGGTAATCTCATCAAACATGACGCGAATGTATTGCGCGCGTACCGGTGGCGCGATGCCTACTAACTTTTCAATCGCCATTACATATGCATGTTCATTACACATCATCGAGACATAATCGAGTCGATCCATATAGCCAATACTATGGTTATAGGGCTTACTTTCTGCGAGCTTTTCAGTCGCACGGTGCAGTAGACCAATATGCGGATCCGCACGTTGCACCACTTCACCCTCCATTTCTAATACCAGACGCAACACACCATGCGCGGCAGGATGCTGCGGCCCAAAGTTCATCGTGTAATTACGTAGATCAGGCATCGGTTTCATCTTGTTGGTTTTCGCTTGCTTCAAAGCGATGATCATCACGAATAACTTTTGGCACCGTGATACGCGGCTCGATCGTCACTGGCTGATAAATCACACGCTTTTGTTCTGGGTCGTAACGCACTTCAACATGACCGATCAGTGGGAAGTCTTTACGAAAGGGATGCCCTATGAACCCATAGTCTGTAAGGATGCGGCGCAAATCCGGATGATCTTCAAAAACAATTCCATATAGGTCAAACGCTTCACGCTCATACCAATTTGCTGAGGACCATATTTCAGCCACAGAAGGCAGCATTGGCAGATCGTCATCACTACAAAAAACTTTTACCCGTAAGCGGTGGTTATGGGTGACAGAAAGTAAATGGTAAACCACAGCATAACGCGGCCCATCCATCACACGTGGTTGTGGAGGATCATCAAATGTGAACCGCCCAAAAGATGCTTTTTCAACACCGCGGCTAAAACCTGATGATGTCGCAGTTTCTGTATTCCATTCATCCACGCCAAATTCTAGATAATCAATTCCTGCGAGATCGACCAGTTGTTCAAATTTGAACTCAGGTGCAACACAAAGTTGTGGCATCACCTGTAAAATAGTTTGCGTGTCTATCGTGACAGTGATTTCATCATATTCAATTTTAACAGATTGCAATTGCGCAGCAAAAACTCGCTGCAAATCAGAACTAAGATGGTTAAGTCTGTCTTGCATGATCGTTACACTTATCGTGCAATGGTGTTGGTATGACGTATTTTATTCTGTAACTGAATAATTCCATACAGCAATGCTTCTGCTGTGGGAGGACAACCTGGAACATAAACATCGACTGGAACAATTCGATCACAACCCCTAACCACTGAATAGGAATAGTGATAATACCCTCCGCCATTTGCACAAGACCCCATGGAGATTACCCACTTAGGATCCGCCATCTGGTCATATACCTTACGCAAGGCCGGTGCCATTTTATTTACTAAAGTTCCAGCCACAATCATGACATCAGATTGTCGTGGACTGGGTCTGAACATTACACCGAAACGATCTAAGTCATAGCGCGACGCACCTGCATGCATCATTTCAACAGCACAACAAGCAAGACCAAAGGTCATTGGCCACATAGAACCTGTACGCGCCCAATTGATAAGCTCATCAAGTCTTGTAGTCACAAAACCTTGTTCAAATTTACCTTCAATACCCATTAAAAATCCTAAACCAGATTAATTCAGTCCCAATCCAGAGCACCTTTTTTCCATTCATAGATAAAGCCCACTGTGAGAATGATGAGAAACAATGCCATGGCTGAAAATCCGATCAGTCCTACCTCTCGAATGGCTACGGCCCATGGAAATAAAAATGCAATTTCTAAATCAAAGATAATAAATAATATAGCGACGAGATAATAACGAACATCAAACGGCATTCGCGCATCCTCGAAGGCTTCGAAGCCACACTCATAGGGTGAGTCTTTTGCAGCATCTTTATTGCGCGGGCCTAAACCAAGTCCAAGCAACATAGGGATGAGGCCCATGATGACGGAGATCACAATAAAGATAAGTATGGGAAGATAGTTTTCGATCATTTCGAATATCTCTCAGACTGACCTTAAATGATTACTCTTAATTCAGCCTCTGTTGTGCCAAGCTTAAAGTCAATGCATGCAACCATGCATAATATAGTTAAACCACAAATCCCTCACTAAGCGCATCACACAGTACATTGTGCGAACTAACCCAGTGAGGCCTAAAGCAAGTACTCCGCACAATACATTGTGCGAGATCTTGGTGCCGATGGCCGGACTCGAACCGGCACGAGGTTGCCCCCACTAGCCCCTCAAGCTAGCGCGTCTACCAATTCCGCCACATCGGCTTGCTAGATTAAGAACATATTAACGCAAGAGACTAGCACTTGGATTTTTTTCCGCTGATAGCTACATAAGACAGAATAATTCTAAATAATACGTTTAACAACAGGGCATTAAGAATATATATCGGTTACTAGATGACCATATAGACAACCAGAATTGTTCATGGGATCATGATCCAAAGTAGCATTCACACCCATTTATTTATTTTATTTGCTAGAGAGAACGAATAATGACCGATAAAGACGATTACAAACAATTCGACATGTATGCATTGCTAATAGGTATTGCGATTATCGCATTTGCCATTGTCATGGCGTTTGTATTTCCTTAATAATCTTAAGGATTGGATTACGACCAGAGAGTCTATAGAATAAATCTTCTGATTAAGCTCTACTCCGGTACATCCGCAGGAGTAAGCTCTAAGTTTTCACTCATTGATTCCATGCTGTCTGCAGCTGTGGCGGCATCGGATTCCATTTCATGCACATTTGGTAAATCTGTAGCTTCCATATCGATCTGAGGCACCTGCGCGTCTGCATTAGGAATATCCTCAACAACATTTTTAATCGCTGGCATCCCATCAGTGATTTCTTGCGTGGTAGTAATAACACTTTCTGCAACCGGGCGATGGCTCGCTAAATATGCAAGCGCTAAACTATTGATAAAAAATAATGCAACTAAAAATGCAGTAGCGCGTGTTAGAAATGATGTAGATCCACGTGAGCCAAACACAGTGCCAGAAGCTCCGCTTCCAAACGCTGCACCCACGCTAGCACCCTTGCCTTGTTGGATTAACACGAGACCAATTATGCCAATGGCTAATAAAACATCGACGGCTACTAATATGCTGTATAACATTTCTTTCTCATCTATAAATCATTAATTTAAAAACTAAACAATTAATTTGCGGCAAGCGCGATCCCAATAAAATCTTTTGCCTTCAATGCTGCACCGCCAATTAAGCCACCATCAATATCGTTTTGCTCTAACAGTTGCTTTGCATTTTCGGGCTTCATGCTACCACCATAAAGAATTCGAATATTTGCCGCAATATCTTTACTTATTGCCGCAAGTTTATTGCGAATATACTCATGAACTTTTTGAGCTTGTTCTGGTGTTGCAGTTTCTCCTGTACCAATTGCCCACACGGGCTCATAGGCAATTACAGCATCTACAAACCCATCTATCCCTATGCGCCCTAAGACCGCATCAAGCTGCTGGGCAATAACCACTTCTGTACGACCATCTTCACGATCTCGCAAAGTTTCGCCAACACACAAAATAGGCACAAGCTGACTATTTTTCACTTGCTCATATTTTTTCGCTACTCTATCGTTACTTTCGGCATAGATATGTCGCCGTTCCGAATGTCCAACAATGATATATTTACAACCGAATTCTTTAATCATGGTCGCTGCGACTTCACCAGTATAAGCACCACTATCTTGATCTGAACAATCTTGAGCGCCCAATGAAATTCCAGATTTACCTATTAGTTGCTGCACATGACCCAAATAGATAAGAGGTGGACAAATGGCTAGCTCTGCAACCTTTACTGCAGATAATTGCTCGCCAATACCCGACAGCAATTCTGAAATTGCTCCCAGAGAACCATTTAACTTCCAATTTCCCGCTACCAGTGGTTGTCGCATATATAAGTAGATTTAGTTGAACTACAAAGGCGCGCAGCTTACCGATCGCGAGCCCGATAGGCAAATTCTATTTGGCTCATCCCTGTCCAAACATTTTGTACACAAACAGCTTAGCAAGATGCTGACACAGTAGCTTCGATTTGTTTGGCAATCTGCTGAGCCAATTGCTTTACTTTTGGAGCGTCGACCCCTTCTACCATGACTCTAATTAAAGGCTCTGTGCCAGATGGACGCAATAATACACGGCCCGAATCTGCCAAATCAGACTCGGCATCTTTCACAGCTTGTTGAATATTTGGTGCATTATTAATATCTAATTTCGATTCAACAGGAACATTAATTAGTGTCTGCGGATACTTATTCATGCCAGATTTAATTTCTTGTAAACTTTTACCTGTAGTCACCAATATTTGCAAGACCTGTAGTGCTGCCACTATTGCATCACCCGTGGTAGTTCGATCCAAACAAATTATATGCCCCGAAGATTCTCCGCCCAAAAGCCAAGAATGCTCTTGCATCATTTCCATTACATATCGATCCCCTACTGCAGCGCGCTTAAATTCAATGCCATGCTTTTGCAAAGCATGTTCCAGCCCTAAATTACTCATCAAGGTGCCGACAACTCCACCATGCAAAATATTTTCCGCTTTTCGCGCTTGTGCAATAACATAAAGAAGCTCATCGCCATCAACTGTTGCACCTTCATGATCAACCATGATGAGTCGATCCCCGTCGCCATCTATAGCAACACCCAAATCAGCGTGATGCTCAATGACTGCCATGCGCAAAGCTTTTGGGTTTGTAGCACCACATGCACTATTAATATTTAAACCATCTGGCTCCGAGGCAATACTAATAACTTCTGCGCCAAGCTCTGTAAATACATTGGGTGCTATATGATAAGTCGCCCCATGCGCGCAATCGACAACAATTTTTAAACCGTTTAACTTGATACGTGTTGGAATTGTACTTTTACAAAATTCTATATAACGACCTGCTGCATCGTTAATCCGTTCCACTTTTCCTAGTTGATCAGAACTTACTACTTCTAATGGTTGGTCTAATTGATTTTCTATTTCTAGCTCTACATTGTCTGGTAATTTTTTACCGTCGGCTGAAAAGAATTTAACGCCATTATCATAATAAGGATTGTGTGATGCACTAATAACGATGCCTGCAGCGGCGCGTAAGGTTCGAGTTAAATAAGCAACTGCAGGGGTAGGCATCGGCCCCAACAAACGACTGTTTACACCTGCCGCGGATAGGCCTGCTTCTAATGCAGATTCAAACATGTAACCAGAAATACGGGTATCTTTGCCGATTAAAACCAAGTTTCTATCATCGCTACATAAAACACGTCCGATAGACCAACCCAGTTTTAATACAAAATCAGGCATCATCACGCCATCGCCTACGCGACCACGAATTCCATCTGTTCCAAAGTATTTACGCCCCATAGAATTCTTTATCAGTGATTAAGCTAAAACTGATCTTATAAAAAAAGAAAAGTAACTGCGCCATTATTCAGTCGCAAAACGACGAAACCACTTTTTTATATGCTTGAGAACGAAATAGAAAATGGATTCGCTTCATTTAGCTTCATTTAGCTTCATTTAGCTTCGCTGTAACAGACATTTTCACAAGATAGATGTTGCTCATGCTGATGTGCTTAATCTAAGACATAAGCATTCATCAACTTAGTGCTCACCTGCAGGACCGCCGATTGGATCTGAATTTTTGTGGTTATCACCTCTTGGCTGTTTAGCAGCCGTGCCAGATCTTGGCTCATCATCCATCCAATCCTCAGGGGGATGCGGCTCCTCACCTGCCATGATGTCATCAAGTTGTTTGCTATCTAATGTTTCATATTTCATTAGGGCTTTAGCCATTATATGGAGTTTATCCATATTCTCTTTAATCAAACTTACGGCGCGCTCGTAATTGCCATCAATGATGCACCGAATTTCTTGATCAATTGAGTGGGCGGTATCATCGGAAACGGATTTATGTTGCGTCACTGAATGACCAAGAAATATTTCGCCATCTTCCTCGCCATAAGAAAGTGGACCCATTTTGTCTGACAAGCCCCATTTGGTTACCATCGAACGTGCAATATCAGTAGCGTGTTCTATATCATTCGATGCGCCCGTGGTTACCGATTCATGACCATAGATGAGTTCTTCCGCGACACGCCCACCAAATAGAGTAGAAATTTGACTTTCAAGGCGTTGCCTACTGTGACTATAGCGATCTTCTTCAGGCAGAAACATGGTTACACCTAAGGCACGGCCCCGAGGAATAATAGTTACTTTATAGACAGGATCATGCTCAGGCACTAAACGACCGACAATGGCATGCCCTGATTCATGATACGCGGTGAGCTCTTTCTCTTCGTTACTCATTACCATAGATTTACGTTCCGTGCCCATCAGGATCTTATCTTTAGCGCGTTCAAACTGCTCCATATCCACGGTGCGACAATTGGCTCGCGCAGCGAATAATGCCGCTTCATTTACAAGATTCGCTAAATCTGCCCCTGAAAAACCTGGTGTGCCTCGTGCAATTAAATCAGCACGCACGTCTTTGCCGAGAGGAACTTTACGCATATGAACTTTTAAAATTTGCTCACGTCCACGAATATCCGGTAACGGTACGGTTACCTGACGGTCAAATCGGCCCGGCCGCAATAAAGCTGGATCCAAAACATCTGGACGGTTGGTTGCAGCAATGACAATGACGCCTTCATTACCATCAAAACCATCCATTTCAACCAACAGCTGATTAAGCGTTTGTTCACGCTCATCATGACCGCCGCCAAGTCCTGCGCCACGATGACGTCCTACCGCATCAATTTCATCAATAAAGATAATGCAGGGCGAATGCTTCTTGGCTTGGCTAAACATATCTCGCACTCGCGATGCGCCTACTCCTACAAACATTTCCACAAAATCAGAACCGGAGATAGTAAAGAAAGGTACTTTAGCTTCACCCGCAATGGCTTTTGCAAGCAGTGTCTTACCGGTACCGGGCGAACCCACCATCAAAACACCAGTCGGAATTTTGCCGCCTAACTTTTGAAACTTTCCAGGATCACTTAAAAATTCAACCAGTTCAGCAACCTCATCTTTGGCCTCTTCTATACCCGCAACATCTTGAAAAGTAACTTTGATTTGATCTTCGTCCAACAACCGCGCTTTGCTCTTACCAAATGACATCGCGCCACGACCAGCTCCTCCACCTTGCATTTGTCGCATGAAGAAAATCCAGACGCCAATTAATAGCAACATCGGGAACCAGCTAATGAGAATATCGAGAAGCAATGAACGGGATTTAGCTTCACCCGCACCAACATCGACATTATTGTCGAACAAATCCTTAATTAAACCAGGATCATCGGGGCTATTAGTCTCAAAGGTTTCACCACTGTGATATTTACCCTGAATATGGTGGTTATCCGGGCTAATTAAAACAGACTTAACATTGCTCAAATGAACTTGTTTTATAAATTCTGAGTAAGATAGTTTAGCCGGCGATTCTGGGCGAGGAGCAAAATTATTAAATACAGTCATCAAGACCACTGCAATTACTGCCCAAAGCATTAAATTTTTAACCATGTCGTTCAATGAGCATACCTCTTACTTAAATTTCAAATACTTATATTAATTGACAATACTATAACTTGATTTTAGTAGCCAGGGCATAGACCTCTCGGCTACGAGACCGAGAAGCTTCTGGCTTGCGAATCAATACCTTACAGAACCGACTTCGCAACATTTTTACATAATCATCAAATCCAGCCCCATGAAACAGTTTTACTACCAGACAACCGTCAGAAGCTAATACCTCCAAACTAAAATCAGCGGCGAGTTCTGCGAGATAGATGGCTTTAGGCTGATCAACGCTATTTATGCCACTAATATTGGGGGCCATATCGGATAAAACAAGGTCTATTTTGTTTTGACCCACACATTCGCGTAAAGATTCATACAGCTTAGGTTCAGTAAAGTCACCTTTAAGAAAATCAACATTAACAATGGTATCCATGTCCAATATATCAATTGCAATATTTTTGCCTTGAGCATTACGCTTCGCAACATATTGACTCCAACCACCTGGCGCAGCACCCAGATCTACAACCTTCATCCCTGCATGTAGCAAATGATATTTTTCATCAAGCTCTTGTAATTTATACACCGCACGAGAACGCCAACCTTCGCGATTCGCACGTTTTACAAATGGGTCATCAAGATGCTCTTTGATCCAAGCTTTACTACGCATTATATTTTATGCAGCTAAGTTAAGAATATGCAGGATATTTTTACTACGCATTGGCTTAGTGTGACCAAGTAATTGGTTCGCAGGAGAAATTATTACTGCTCAAAAAGATTTAATTACCTCAAAACAATTTATGCACACTATATGTTGCGTAACGCAATAATAAGATTATGCCAGGATGAAAATACCCGTATAAATGCATTAGATGACTTTTATCTTAAAAGCATCTCTAAAGCGCAAAGCAACGTCAATCAATGCCGTAACGAACCTCAACCACTTCATAAATTTTCTGTCCGGCTGGTGCATCCACCGTGACAAGATCCCCTTCTTCTTTGCCAATCACAGCGCGTGAAAACGGCGAAGTGACCGATATCAATTTTTCTTTAATATCCGCTTCATCCTCGCCAACGATTGTATAAGTGGATTCCTCACCATTTTCCTCATCCGCCAATACAACTGTGGTACCAAAAACGACACGGCCATTCGCATTGACTTTTGTTACATCTATGATCTCAGCATTAGAGATCTTACCTTCGATGTCTTTTATACGCCCTTCAGTAAACGACTGTTGTTCTCGTGCAGCATGGTATTCTGCATTTTCTTTTAAATCTCCATGCGCACGAGCAGTCGCAATAGCCTCAATTATTTGAGGGCGTCTTACATGCTTGAGCTCTTCTAATTCTTCACGCAACATTTTTGCGCCACGCACTGTAAGCGGAACTCTATTCATAATCGAACCAATTTAATTTGACAAAATACAACCACAACAATTACCGCTCAAATGATAATTAAACAATACTAATGTATGCGAGCTGCATGTAAATCTTGAAGACGATACACTTTATATTGATCGCGACTCTGTATCGCTTCTTTTAAAGCCCATGCACCTGCAATCGTCGTGGTGTAGCACACCTTATGCAGTAGGGCTTCTCTTCTAATTGTAAACGAATCTGCTATAGCTTGTTTACCTTCTGTCGTGTTAACAATTAAATCAATTTTTCCATCAATAATCATGTCTACAATATGCGGCCGACCTTCTCTAACCTTATTTACGGCAGAGCATTCTACCCCTTTATCAGTCAATATTTTAGCGGTTCCCTTGGTAGCAATTAATGCAAATCCCAACTCATGCAAATGACGTGCTATTTCAACTGCTTGCTGCTTATCTTCATTTCTCACACTCAATAATACGTTTCCACTTCTAGGTAGCAATGCACTCGCAGCCAGTTGTGACTTTCCAAATGCTTCGCCAAAAGTCTCACCCACCCCCATTACTTCACCGGTAGATTTCATCTCCGGCCCTAATATTGGGTCTACGCCCGTAAATTTAACGAACGGAAATACCGCCTCTTTAACAGAAAAGTATTCAGGCGTGTATTCAACTAATGCATCTTGTGATTCTAAAGAACTTCCAACCATGCAACGTGCAGCAATTTTTGCAAGCTGTATACCGGTAGCTTTAGAAACAAATGGAACGGTTCGCGATGCCCGCGGGTTTACTTCAATCAAATAAACTTTTTCATCCTTGATCGCAAATTGGATATTCATTAAGCCCACAACTTGCAAAGCCAGCGCAAGCTTACGTGCTTGTGCACGCATCTCATCCTGCACCGCATCACTTAAATTGTAGGGCGGCAGTGAACATGCACTATCACCCGAGTGAATGCCTGCCTGTTCAATATGTTGCATGATGCCGCCAATGAATACATCCTTACCATCACCAATCGCATCTAAGTCGACCTCGACTGCATCGGCAAGAAAACGATCGACCAGTACGGGCGCATCATTGGAAACTTTAACTGCTTCGCGCATATAATGCTTTAAATCGGCCTGGTTATAAACAATTTCCATTGCTCGCCCGCCCAACACATAAGAAGGACGTACGACGACGGGGTAACCAATGTTTTCTGCTGCAACGATCGCTTGCTCCGAGCTGGTTACGGTTGCATTCGGTGGTTGTAATAAATCGAGTTGATTCACAAGCTGTAAAAAACGCTCACGATCTTCAGCAAGATCAATCGAATCAGGTGAAGTTCCGATAATAGGAACACCGGCAGCCTCTAAATCGCGCGCTAATTTTAATGGCGTTTGGCCACCAAATTGCACAACCACACCATGCGGCTGCTCTACGCGCACAATCTCTAAAACATCCTCTAAAGTTAGCGGCTCAAAATACAATCTGTCCGAAGTATCGTAATCGGTAGATACAGTTTCAGGATTACAATTCACCATGATGGTTTCAAACCCATCTTCTCGCAATGCGAAAGCTGCATGCACACAACAGTAATCAAATTCAATGCCTTGCCCGATACGATTGGGCCCGCCACCTAATATAATTATTTTTTTATTCTTAGTCGGCTCTGCTTCGCACTCTTCATCATAACTTGAATACATATAAGCCGTGCTAGTCGCGAACTCTGCTGCACAGGTATCAACACGCTTATAAACCGGATGAATCTTGAATGCATGTCGGGCAGTGCGAACTTCCTCCTCGTTACACTGCAATAGCTTCGCCAACCTGCGGTCTGAAAATCCTTTGCGCTTTGCTTTACGCAGTGCAACTTCATCTAAAGCATTTAAATTCCGTGCCGAAATTTCAATTTCCATATCTATCAACTGTTTGATCTGTGCAAGAAACCACGGATCTATAGCGGACAATGCAAAAACTTCCTCAATACTGTAACCAATTCGAAACGCATCACCAACAAACCAAACGCGTTGTGGTCCCGGCTCTTGCAGTTCAGACACCAACAAAGCACGGTGCTCGTCATCATATGACTCGTACATCGGGTCTAAACCATCTACTCCTGTCTCTAAACCTCGCAAGGCTTTTTGAAAAGACTCTTGGAAGTTTCGTCCAATCGCCATGACCTCGCCAACCGATTTCATTTGCGTGCTGAGTTTGGCTTTTGCTTGTGGAAATTTCTCAAAGGTAAAGCGCGGAATTTTTGTAACCACATAATCAATACTCGGCTCAAAGGATGCTGGTGTTGCGCCGCCCGTAATTTCATTTTGCAATTCATCCAAGGTGTAACCCACTGCCAATTTAGCCGCGACTTTGGCAATCGGAAAACCAGTTGCCTTGGATGCCAAAGCCGATGACCTTGACACTCTAGGGTTCATCTCAATAATGAGCAATCTTCCATCTTCCGGATTGACTGAAAACTGCACATTTGAACCACCCGTATCGACACCAATTTTTCGCAACACTTCAATGGAAGCATTACGCATGATTTGATATTCCTTATCTGTCAAAGTTTGTGCAGGCGCGACGGTTATCGAGTCACCGGTGTGCACACCCATGGGATCAAAATTTTCAATCGAACAAATAATGATGCAATTGTCATTTTTATCGCGCACCACTTCCATTTCAAATTCTTTCCAACCCAGTAGCGACTCTTCAAGTAAAACTTCGGTGGTAGGCGAGAGATCCAAACCATGCTCAACAATCTGTTTAAATTCCTCCATGTTGTAAGCAATGCCGCCACCACTACCGCCCATGGTAAAAGACGGGCGTATGACGGTAGGGAACCCAAGTCGCGGTTGTTGTTGTATCGCTTCTTCCAGGCTATGTGCGAGTACAGAAGTCGCAGACTGCAAACCGATTTCATCCATGGCCTTGCGAAATTTTTCGCGATCTTCTGCCATATCAATCGCTGCCTTACTAGCACCGATCATCTCAACAGAAAATTTTTCTAAAATCCCTTCGCGATCTAAGTCCAATGCACAATTTAATGCAGTTTGGCCACCCATTGTAGGCAACAAAACATCTGGGCGTTCTTTTGCAATTATTTCTGCAACGGTCTGCCAAATAATCGGCTCGATATAGATGGAATCTGCCACCTCTGGATCCGTCATAATCGTGGCGGGATTAGAGTTAACCAAGATAACTCGATAACCTTCTTCTTTTAATGCCTTACAAGCTTGCACGCCGGAATAATCAAACTCGCAGGCTTGCCCAATCACTATTGGGCCTGCACCAATTATTAATACGCTCTGTATATCGATTCGTTTAGGCATAAGTTATTTTCGTGCGGTTTTGTAGCGTTCCATCATTTCTATAAATTGTTCAAATAATGGTTTAACATCTTGTGGCCCGGGGCTGGCTTCAGGATGTCCCTGAAAACTATAGGCTGGTTTGTTTGTATGTCTAATTCCCTGCAGGGATTGGTCAAACAAAGATCGATGCGTGGCTTGCAAACAATCCGGTAATGAAGCTTGATCAACAGAGAAGCCGTGATTCTGACTACTGATCATCACCGCACCGCTAGCTAGATCTTGCACAGGATGGTTGGCGCCATGATGGCCAAATTTCATTTTGGCAGTTCTAGCGCCGCAGGCTAAACCAAGAAGTTGATGACCTAAACAGATACCAAACGTGGGTACACCCTTCTCTATAATCTCTCTAATCGCTTCTATGGCGTATTCGCAAGGCTCTGGGTCTCCTGGGCCATTCGAGAGAAACACGCCATCTGGTTGTTTATTCAGAACTTCTTTAGCCGGTGTGGTCGCAGGAACCACTTCAATCTCGCAACCTAAACTATGCAGTATGCGCAGAATATTTCGCTTTACTCCATAATCATACGCTACGACTGAATACTTTTGCGGGGACGAATCATCTTGGTACCCCTTCTCAAGCGACCAGCAACCTTCATTCCAAAAATAGGCTTTATCAGTGGTAACCTCTTTAGCTAAGTCCATGCCCTTTAAACCAGGGAGTTTTTTGCGCTTCTAACGGCTAACGGTTCATTGATATTGTCTGCACTTAGAGCCGTTACAATGGCCCCATTTTGCGCACCTTTTTCGCGCAAAATACGGGTCAATCGTCGCGTATCAATACCCTCGATCGCAACTACATTTTGCCGTTCAAGATAAGCTTGTAAACTGACCTGGCTACGCCAGTTGCTCAGTTGTACTGGCAGATCACGAATCACCAATCCACTTGCATAAACACGAGCCGACTCTTCATCCTCGTCATTAGCACCTGTATTGCCAATATGCGGGTAAGTGAGTGTGATAATTTGTTTGGCATAAGACGGGTCAGTAAGAATCTCCTGATAACCTGTCATAGCTGTATTGAAAACGACTTCCCCTACTGATGTGCCAGTCACGCCAATAGAATTTCCCCAGAAAAGACTCCCGTCTTCCAAGGCGAGCAAGGCGGAATGTGCGCTCAATCAGTTTCCTCCGGGTGCACATAAAAACGGGACGCCCAATTAGGCCGTCCCGCTAAGTATGATTTAATGTTTTGGTTGACCAACAGAATTGTACTCAACTCAAGGATGGGGTGAAACTAAGAATTAGAGATATAGAATACTTTATAAACAATACCACCTAAATTGATCCCTATTGAAATAGAATATCGAACATACTTAAGAACTTCCTTTAGCTTTTGCTAGCATCGCTTCAAGCCGAATCGCGCTAAAACCACTCATGCTTTGCTTGCCTACCACAATCAATGGCACCCCTCGACCGCCTAACTTATTAAATCTCCTCCTAGCATTGGTATTTTTTTCAATCTCATCCGCCTAATAATGAATTCCCTTGCTAGCCAGAGTTTACTTAGCTTTTTTACACACTCCACACCAAGCGGTGGAATACATCACCCCGGCCAATCTGCGTTTGAAGTAGATTTGAAATCTGTAACGGTTGCCGGCCCTTGAATAGAATTTACCTTGACCTCAACCACCTCGACTTCGACAGATGGTTTATCCGCAAATTCTACTCGCCCATATTCATACACAGCTGGATAAATTTCAGCAAAACACGCCATAGAAATGTTACAAGGCATAAAAATACTGCCTACTCTTACCACCAGCTAATACTCTTCTTCTCGCCGCTTTTGTGCTGCATCGTGTATAGCCTGTTCTACGCCCTTGGCTTTATCCAAGGCATCGACATAACCCTTGAAAACATTATCCTCACTCAACTCACCCTCTTGCAATTGCCCTTCTTGAGCGGGTTCTTTTTCATTCGAACAAGCCGCAAAAGACACTATGGCAATAAGCACAAAATATTTAATCACCACTTTCATACCTTTCTCCCACCAAGACTTATAAATCTAACCATAGTTTTTTAGGTTGTCGCATACCTGCAATCTTACAACCTTGCTGGCCATAGCCATATGGAAATAAAGCATATACATATTTCCGTGTTGATTTTTCTTCCCCTAACTCGGATTTTAACCGTTTGAGAATCTTTCTTAGTTCTGGAACCGAGCTGTGTTCATAATAGTATTCACGTATCAAATGAATCAGATTCCAATGCTCATCAGTTAGTAGCATTTCTTCAGACTCAGCCATCTCTCTAGCAACTTCCTCAGTCCAATCATCCGGCTCTAACAAAAAACCATCTGCATCTTTTTCTATGTTATTTTTTGGAGTCATTTTTTTAAATTCACTTTTGCAAAAACAGATAAGCTGCTAATCCAAGCAAGATGAAAGCAAAAATCTTTTTAAAACTTGCCGTTGATATATGCACCAGCAAATGCGGGCCAATCTGCGCACCTAGTATTCCACCCATACCAAGCGCAAACGCAACTCGATAATCAACGTTCGAAAGTTTGGAGTGCGCCACAAGAGCAGATACTGAAATAATTAATATAGCCAAGAAAGAAGTGCCCACTGCTTTTTGCGCGGTATAACCAAGCGCAACGAGAAGCGGCACCATAAGAAATCCACCACCCAACCCTGTAAATGAAGCCGCAACCCCTACAATAAAACCAGAAATGATAAAAATCGCATAATTTAGTGCCATTGCGCGCTACCCCCATGTAATGAAATTTTTAGTATATTTAGCTTAGTAAAGCCTAAGTTTAGCCTGTCCATTTTCGATAGTAGCTTATACCTATTCTAAGTACCGAATCGATAATGCCCAGTAACTTTATAGTTAAGCAATATATCGTCTTCACACTGGCCCAATCCCAATATTATAAATAATCTTGAATCTGCGAGTGCCAGCAACGTTCTCATTTGAAACATTACTCATATGCGGCAGGTTTCCAGGCGAACTCCATGTGGCTAATTTACCTGCCTGATAGTCTGCAACAGCGTGACCCATAGACAGCATCTCACCCTAACGTTGAAAAAAACACTCCTAAATTTGGAGCACGGCGATGATCAATATTGTCATCTGGATGACGCAACCCAACTGCCGCAGACTTGGATAAGCTAAAAATTAGAGCGCATATATCGGTGCACGAGCTCCTGAAGATCAAAGCCCACACTTTGCTACTCTTTAATTGCAAGATCTGTGCATACTCCCAAATGATCAGGCACATCGCCCATTGGGTACGGAATATTCGATATGAACCGTCGTAGGAAATAGAGTGCGGAGTACCTTTGTGTGCAGCATCCACACTAATTGCTCAAAAAGAGTAGTGGTATCCGCCAAACACTGGAGCGTTATAGCCTATATGCTAATAGTTTAAGTAAAAATTTAACCAAGCTTTCGTTTCAGTATGCAATGTCATAGCAAATGAGAGAATTAGAATTTACATATTGGTTGTCAGTTATAATAAAGAACTACATTGATTATATTATCTTCTTTAGAAGCCTTTGTTTTCTAATCTCAGGCAAAGCTTGAATTAGCGTAAGTAATTTTTCACCATCAATCAACTTCAATCTTTTGCTATTATTATCCGCAGCCTGTTTAGAGAATTTTCCAGCGGTAATAAAGGCTGTCAATGGAATTTTATTAATCTTGATGATTTTTGAGAGGCTCTTTAAATCATTACTCTCGACAGGAATGGCTTTCGTTCCCCAACATTGAATGATGCCAAACAGATTTGCACTCGAATAACTTTCTTTAAACAGCCATATATCAATTACATTTTGATCATGCTGCGTGCTTAATTTGGCACGATAGCATTTCTCTTCAAAATAACCCGCGCATAATTGCTTGAAATGCTCTTGATCTAATGACCGAATCAAATCCATAGACCAACTTGAAACATATCCTGCTTCTTTATCAATAAAATGCGAGACTGAATAACCATTTGTGACTACAAAGACTTCTTGGATAGATTTACGCAGTGATTGCAGCATAGCCGCTAAGCTAGCTGTGAAAGAGGCTTAAGAATATACGCCAGAGGTTTAACCAGCCCAATTTACTGATAAAAGAATTAAAAAGGCTGAGGATGGTTAATTTTCTCCAAATTCCAACACATCTTGCATATCGTAAAGTCCGTTTTCTTTTGCAGACACCCAAACTGCTGCACGCATTGCACCGTTTGCAAATGTCATACGACTTGAAGCTTTATGCGTAATCTCGATACGCTCACCAATACCAGAAAACATCACCGTATGATCACCCACAATGTCGCCAGCTCGTATGGTTTCAAATCCAATGGTGTTCTTGTCTCGTTCACCAATATGACCTTGTCTGCCATAGACAGCGCAATCTTTTAGATTCCTGCCTAAAGTTTCAGCCACCACCTCACCCATACGTAACGCCGTACCTGATGGGGCGTCCACTTTATGGCGGTGATGAGCCTCAATAATCTCAACATCGTAATCATCACCTAATGTTGCTGCAGCCATTTGCAATAGCTTTAAACAAACATTCACACCTACACTCATATTTGGGGCAAGTAGAATAGCGATGTCTTTACTGGCTTCTAGTAGCGTTTGTTTTTGCTGATCATTAAGACCGGTAGTACCAATCACCATGGATTTCCCATACGTGCGACACTGCTGAAGTGATTGCATGGTACATGTTGGAATTGTGAAGTCGATTAATACATCAAAGTCCGCATGATGCTTTGCTAAATCACTATTGGTGACAACACCCACCTTACCCAAGCCCGCAAGTTCACCTGCATCGGCACCAATAGAGTCAGAGGAAGAAATCTCAAATGCCGCACCGAGTTGTACATTTTCGCTCTCTGCGCAAGCTTGGATAAGTGTTTTACCCATACGCCCGCCGGCACCATTAACCCCTATCTTAATCATCTTAACTGTTCCAAAATAATAGTAACCAAATAGATGGGAAGTATTGCATTAAGTTATAACAATGTTTTAGACCTAGAAGAGTTTACTCTTAAAATAGATACTGGGTATATGTGCTTTACATAAAAATATTATGGCACAGCAAGAGCGAAAAGAAACATGCTCAATCTGACCAAAACTTAAGCTCATCAAAAAAAATTTTCACGTTGTTCGTCCATGATTGGGAGCGTGGGCTATGTCGGTCACCACCTTTTTCGATGTCTGCAGCGAACTTATTCATTAGTTCTTTTTGCGCCTTGGTTAAATTAACCGGTGTTTCCACAATAGTAGTACACAGCAGATCCCCAATGACGCCACCTCGCACAGGCTTTACGCCTTTGCCTCTTAATCTAAACAATCGACCGGTTTGCGTTTCGGCAGAGATCTTTAATTTTACCTTGCCGTTTAAGGTTGGTATTTCAATTTCTCCACCCAAAACCGCCAAGCTGAAACTGATTGGCGCTTCACAAAGCAAATTATTGCCATCGCGTGTAAACAATTCGTGCGGCCGCACATTCATTTGCACATAAAGATCACCAGCAGGACCATTGTTAGCGCCAACCTCACCTTCGCCAGATAAACGTATTCGATCCCCAGTATCTACACCAGCTGGAACTTTAACAGAAAGTTTTTTATTGTCGTGGCTTATCCCCGTACCTCGACAATAATCACATGGCACACGTATTGTTTTGCCTTTACCGCGACAGCGAGGACAGGTTTGTTGCACAGAAAAGAACCCTTGCTGCATACGCACTTGCCCTACTCCACCACAAGTCTCACAAGATTCTACATTCGAGCCAGGTGCTGCACCTGAACCCTCACATTTTTCACAGCTGGTTTGCTTAGGAAACTCAATGGTAGATTCAGTACCAAATACCGCCTCTTCAAGACTGATCTCTAGTTCATATTGTAGATCTGCACCGCGATAAACGCGTTGCGATGAACGTCTGCCGCCACCAAATATATCGCCAAACATATCGCCAAATACATCACTAAAATCAGCACCACCGGCCGCACTTCCTTGCACCCCAGCATGACCAAATTGATCATAAGCTTGACGCTTTTGTGCATCACCTAAAATTTCATAGGCCTCTTTAGCTTCTTTGAATTTTTTCTCTGCCTCTGAATCCCCCTGATTTCGATCAGGATGATATTTCATCGCTAATCGTCGGTAGGATATTTTTAAATCGCTGCCGTCAACAGACCGATCTACACCTAGAACTTCGTAATAATCTCTTTTCCCATATCACCCAAACAGACAAAAGTCCGAGGCCACTTACACGAGCTCGGACTGATTAAGATTTACCCGCACTTTAAACGGCTTCTAAAGTTACAGTATTTAATTACAACTACATATGCATTTTAGGACTTGCTATCATCTACTTCCTCAAACTCTGCATCGACTACGTCATCCGCAGTAACAGCATCCTCTCCCGCATCACCCTCTGCACCTTCTCCTGCTTGCGCGTACATACGCTCCGCAAGTTTACTTGAAGCTTCGGCAAGCGCTTTCGTCTTGGTTTCGATAATATCTTTGTCATCTTTGTCTACAACAGTCTTAAGATCCTTAACCGCATTTTCAATCTGCATGCGCTCTTCTTGCTCAACTTTTTCACCCATTTCTTCAAGTGATTTTTCTGTAGCATGAATCATTTGATCAGCCTGGTTACGCACAGCAACAAGTTCGGCAAACTTTTTATCTTCCTCGGCATGTGCCTCGGCATCCTTTACCATTTTTTCGATCTCATCATCCGACAAACCACTCGAGGCTTTAATAACAATGGATTGTTCCTTGCCAGTAGCCTTATCTTTGGCAGAAACATTAAGTATGCCATTAGCGTCAATATCAAACGTTACTTCAATTTGCGGAACACCGCGCGACGCAGGTGGAATATCCGATAAGTCAAAGCGACCTAATGATTTATTCGCAGAAGCTTGATCACGCTCACCTTGCAGCACATGCACGGTCACCGCAGTTTGATTATTTTCTGCTGTAGAAAACACTTGTTGTGCATTGGTTGGGATCGTTGTGTTCCTCTCAATCAACTTAGTCAAAACACCACCCATGGTCTCAATACCTAATGACAGTGGCGTAACATCTAACAATAAAACATCTTTAACATCGCCACCTAGAACACCCGCTTGAATGGCTGCACCTACGGCAACAGCTTCATCTGGATTCACATCTTTGCGTGGCTCTTTGCCAAAAAAGTCTTTCACAACTTGTTGCACTTTAGGCATACGAATTTGCCCGCCCACTAAAATGACATCATGAATATCGGATGCAGATAAATTTGCATCTTTTAGTGCTTGTTTGCATGGTGCAATCGTGCGTTGCACTAACTCATCCACCAATGATTCTAATTTAGCGCGGGTGAGCTTGATGTTGAGGTGTTTGGGTCCGGATTGATCTGCCGTAATATAAGGAAGATTTACTTCGGTTTGCTGACTGGTAGATAGTTCAATCTTGGCTTTTTCTGCAGCCTCTTTTAAGCGTTGCAAAGCAAGCGGATCATTGTGCAGATCGAAACCTTGCTCTTTCTTAAATTCATCTGAGAGATAATCCATCAAACGCGTATCAAAATCTTCACCACCTAAAAAAGTGTCACCGTTGGTAGACAGCACTTCAAATTGATGCTCGCCATCAATTTCTGCAATTTCAATAATCGATACATCAAAGGTGCCACCACCTAAGTCATACACCGCTATCTTGCTGTCACCACGCTTCTTATCCATGCCGTATGCAAGTGCAGCAGCAGTGGGCTCATTAATAATGCGTTTTACTTCTAAGCCTGCAATCTTACCGGCATCTTTGGTGGCTTGGCGTTGCGAATCATTAAAATATGCTGGCACTGTAATGACAGCTTCTGTTACTTCCTCGCCAAGATATTCTTCGGCGGTTTTTTTCATCTTCATTAACACTCGCGCAGAAACTTCTGGTGCCGCCATTTTTTCACCATTCGCTTCCACCCATGCATCACCGTTATCCGCCTTAATGATGTTGTATGGCACAAGCTTGATATCTTTTTGCACCGCTTCTTCGTCAAAACGACGGCCAATTAAACGCTTGATTGCATAAAGCGTGTTTTTAGGATTAGTAACCGATTGACGTTTCGCAGCTTGGCCCACGAGAACCTCTTTATCTTTGGTAAAAGCCACAATCGATGGGGTCGTACGATCCCCTTCGCTATTTTCAATGACCTTAGGCGTTGAGCCTTCCATGATGGCCACACATGAATTTGTGGTGCCTAAATCAATACCAATTATCTTACCCATTAACTTATCTCCAAAAAATTTCTCATCTATATGCAGGTTGTTAGTAAAACGCTATGTATCTGAATATTGGGTCAACCTTCTATGATTCAAGGCACTATCAAGCAAAAAACAGCAATTATCTCAATTAATTGCGAATTCGCCTTACTCATCCGCCACCTCTTCGGGTGCCTTAGCCACAATCACCATCGCGGGTCGTAATAACCGGCCGTGCAGGGTATAACCTTTTTGCATAACCGTAATTACGGTATTTGGCTCATGTTCGACGCTTGCTTGCATCGTCATAGCTTGATGCAGATTCGGATCAAATATCTCTCCACATGGGTCGATCTCTTCAATGGTAAATTTCTTTAACACACTCGCCATCATTTTAAGGGTTAATTCTGCACCCTCTTGTAGGTTTACCGTGTCTACATCGCCTGCGCCCAAGCCAAGCTCTAAACTGTCTTTAACTTTTAATAATTCGCTGGCAAATTTTTCAATCGAATACTTATGCGCATTAGATAAATCACGCTCTGAGCGTTTGCGCAGATTTTCCATCTCAGCCTGCATGCGCAGCATTTTTTCGTGATAGTCGGAGGCTTGCTGTTGCGCTTCTTCAAGTTCTTGCGTAAACTTTTCTTGTTCGACCTGCTGATCTATATTGGTAGTGTCACCCGTCGAGGTAGCTTCTTCGGCTGACAATGAATTATCTTCTGGTTTTTGCTTAGTTTCAGTCATAAGTTTGCATGCTATCGAAATAGCAATTGTTTAGTAAATTAAAATATGTGGATTATATTTGGTTATTCAAGGCTTCGCCAAGCAGCTTTGCTGTTAAATCAACGATAGGAATGACGCGCTCATAGGACATTCGCGTTGGCCCTACCACTGCAAGAACCCCCAGCGTCTCTTTGTCTACAGTATAAGGTGAAGTAATAACACTGCAACCATCTAACACTTTATAGCCAGACTCTTGGCCAATAAATATCTGTATCCCTTGGGCAAAAATACAACTATCTAATAAGCTCAGAAATTCTCGCTTTTGCCCAAAGGCCTCAAATAGACCTCTTAGTTTTTCGATATCTGATAATTCGTCATACTCCATCAAATTAGTTTGTCCGACTACAACATAATCTGACTTTTCTGCATCTGATTCGGAAAATAATTTTTCTCCCATCTCTACTGCAGAGCGCATCAGGTCATTCATGTGTTCACGCACATGGTCTAATTCATCTAAAATTCTTTGCCTTGCCACAACTAAATCTTGGCCAGCACATAACTCGTTTAAATAATTAGCGGCTTGTAGCAACTCAGATTCGCTATATTCACGATCGGTATGCAATATGCGATTCTGAACTTCTTGCCGATTCATCACCAATATAGCTAAAACACGTTGATCTGAAAGTGGTAAAAATTCAATTTGACGGAATTCAGCTCGCTCATGTTTTGGGATCGTCACGACACCCGCCATACTGGTTAAATCCGATAACAGACCCGAAGCACTCTCTACCAATCCATTTACGCTTTGCTTGGGATTTAAATTTTCAACTAATTGAGAAACCACATCTGTAGTAAGAGGTTGTACATTCAGCATGGTATCTACAAATAAACGATAGCCTTTTGTTGTCGGCACTCTGCCGGCAGAAGTATGCGGCGATTCAACAAAACCAAATTCTTCCAAATCTGCCATAACATTGCGCACGGTGGCAGGACTCACATCCAACTCGGATAGCTTAGCTAAGGTACGCGAACCCAGAGGCTGACCATCTGAGATATAACTTTCGACCAACACTTTTAATAAGTGTTGAGTACGATCATTTAGCGAATAATTTGAATCTTGGTTCGAAACCATGAATATGTATCATTCCAACTAGAATTTAGCACTCCATGCAAGAGAGTGCCAAAACCATAATTACAATACTCTAAGGACATGTCAAGGCAGCGTTCGACTAGTGTAGGCGCAAGATCCATGATAGCTTTGATTAAATTCAGATCTAAGCGAAACCGTGAGCCAATTTTCCAAAATCGGGATTGTTTCCAAACCTGACGACCAACATATTGCTAGCACTGTCCAGTCGCTCTATCAGTATTTATCGGATAGATCTCTGGATATCTATACAGATGCCGTTTCCGCAAAACTGATTAACAAAGCCGCTGCAAAACCTAGCAGTCCAGAGGAAATTGCAAAAAACAGTAACTTGGTTATTGTAATTGGAGGCGACGGCACCATATTGCATGCCTCTCACAGTTTAATTCAAAAAAATATTCCCTTGCTGGGGATCAACCTAGGACAGCTTGGCTTTCTTGCAGAAATCAACCCTACTGAGATCGAAAAGCAGCTAGACCAAATCTTAGCGGGCCATTATAGAGAAGAACAACGCTTTGTATTGCAAGCCAGCCTAGTAAGGAACGGTAAAACGATTAACACTTCCAATGCGGTAAATGATGTTGTCGTACATGCCATGCAAATGGTACGCATGATCGAAATCGAAACCCGAGTTAACCAACAACATTTAAACACCTTGCGTGCTGATGGCTATATTGTTGCCACCCCAACCGGATCAACCGCCTATTCTTTATCCGGTGGCGGTCCAATTTTGCATCCCAATATTAATGCCATTGTTCTAGTACCAATTTGCCCACACACACTGAGCAATCGCCCAATTGTGATTGATGCAGACAGCGAGGTTGAGATACTTTTACCCAAGCAAAATCGCTACACTGCGCTAGCCTCGATCGACGGACAAATCAACATGGACTTTATGCCGGGTGATACGCTGAAAATTCAAAAAGCGCAATGTGCGTTGCGACTGATTCAACCCAAAAACTATGACTATTTTGATGTGCTACGCGAAAAGCTACGCTGAAGCACGCAACCTAATAACACAAGATCCTAAGCGCTATTCGCCAAGTGAACATATGCTCAAATCGATCTACATTAGCAACTTTGCAATTATTAATGAGTTAGAGTTGGATTTCTACGCCGGTATGAGCGTGTTGACGGGCGAAACCGGTGCTGGAAAATCGATTATTGTTGATGCACTGAACTTAGCGTTAGGCAATCGAGCCGACCGCTCCGCTGCACGCGATGCGAATAAAAATGTTGAAGTGGTTGCAACACTAGATGTTAGCACCATAAAACCTGCTGTCACTTGGCTACAAGAGCATGATCTTTATGCCGGTGACGATTGTGTATTGCGCCGTATTATTACGCCTGACGGTAAGTCCAAAGCCTACATCAACAGCACACCTTGCTCAGTAACCGTGTTACGCAGCATTAGTGGCTTCTTTGTAGATGTCTACGGCCAACATGAACATCAATCGTTAATGCGCAAAGACAAACAACGTGAGTTACTAGATAGTTTCTCAGACAACGAAAAAAATATAGAAAAGTTAGCGGCCCTCTATCGCCTCTGGCAAAGCCTAAAAAACCAACTAGAAAGCGCCGAAAGCAATCAAGAAAGCACAATATCGCAACTGGAGTTAATACGCTATCAGCATCAAGAGCTTGAGCAACTCAGCCTTAACAAAGACGAATACAATGACCTAAATCATCAATTCATACGCTTAAATAGCGCCAAAGAGTTACACCAAGGTGGCACACGTATCGCACAACAACTCTCGGGAGAGAGTGACGATGCAATTTATGATCAACTCAGCAGCGTAATCGGCGAGCTAGAAAAATTAAGCGTTAAAGACGAAGGACTTAAAGAATCACTCGAAAACATCCAAAGCATCCAGATACAACTCAAAGAAACTGCAAATACCATCCGTGATCATTCGGAACAGATTTCTTCAAACCCTCAAGAATTACAATTACTGGAAGAACGCATCACTGCAATTGAAGAAGTTGCACGTAAACATAAAGTCAAACCCTCTGAATTAGTAGCTTTGCAGGCTTCCATACAAGCAGACCTTGAAACACTAGAGAGTAATCACGAAAACCCAAAAAAACTTAAACAGTCGATGTTCGAATCTGAACAGCATTATCGAACCCTGGCAAAAATAATTAGCACCGCTAGAAAGTCCGCTGCCAACATACTAAACAAAAAAATATCAGACTCCATGCAAGATCTTGGCATGCAAGGCGGCCGATTCCATATAGACGTTCAAGCTAAAAAATTACCAGAGCTTTCACTCACTGGCCTGGATGACATCCAATTCATGGTCCATACCAATCCAGGGCAATCATTTAGGCCATTAAATAAAGTAGTATCTGGCGGTGAACTTTCAAGATTGAGCCTTGCCATACAAATAGCAACTGCAAATAATTTATGCATCCCTACCCTAATCTTCGACGAAGTCGACACCGGTGTGGGAGGAGCAACTGCCGAAGTAGTGGGCAAGCACTTGCGTAATTTAGGCAGTGGCGCGCAGGTATTTTGCGTTACTCACTTACCTCAAGTGGCAGCACAAGCACATCATCATTATAAAGTTAAAAAATCCGAACAGGGCCATTCGATTGCGACAGAAATTGCACATCTTACTGAAACTGCACGAGCAGAAGAACTAGCACGCATGCTCGGCGGAATCGAAATGACTCACAACACACAAGAACATGCAAAAGAAATGCTACGCCAAGTTAAAAGCTAATAAACACATGAACTACATAAAAATTATTGCATACACATTGTGCTGCACTTTATCTGCATATGGCTGCCAAAGTAAATTACTTACGGTACACAAAATCGATGTGCAACAAGGCAATGCACTGGAGACGGAAGCGGTTAACAAAATAACCTTAGGCGCAACCAGCGCTGACGGCGGAACACGAACGAGTACGGTAACTATCGGCGGTGCAGCCAATGTCGTTTACGCAGGCAGCAGCAAAAGTGGCGGCGAAAATCCGATCATAGCAATGGATGTTCTTGAAACGGCGCCAGAGGACTGGCCCGAACATCTTTTAGAATGCTATAAGGACGTTATCGGAGACCCGGCTGCTTGGGCGAAGAAATGTGTCGACGAGTATGGTGCCGATGTTATCTGTTTGAAGTTTGACGGCATCCATCCTGATAAAGGCGATAAAGATGCCGAGCACGCGGTTAAAGTGACCAAAGATGTGCTTGCTGCGGTTGGCGTGCCTGTGATCCTGTGGGGGAGCGACAACGACGAAAAGGACAACCTTATAATGCCTA